>OGDY01000107.1_pt1 | contig 101008 bp, 125 predicted proteins | sample 1570341 | NCBI WGS metagenome assembly OGDY01 (sample SAMEA2581972, study PRJEB24529) | metagenome | biome: Human gut stool | place: China | collected 2011 | reverse complement strand
CAAAATAATAGCACAAGGCTTGTCGTCAGGTGGTGGTGTAAGTTTTTGTGCAATGTGTAAAAAGTCAAATACAAAGTAAAATCCCACTTACTGTACTGTTCATGACGAGTGCAGGTGTAGCATCAGACCACAATTTAAATGATACGTTAACTGATCCATTGTTAAGATTCTTCCATATTTGAGCAGTGTGTGCCTGAACGTTTGTGCTGCTTGTAATAATAAATGCAAACGCATTTTTACCTTCTGGAATTATGTCAGTGACTATAAGTACGCCAGAGGATATCTTGCCGTTTGTTATTTCTATTTTTTCTATATTCGAGTGTGTGAAGAAAACTCTGTAAATACGTAGATCTTCTATGATAATGAATGGCGGAAGGCTTGTGAATAAGCTTTCCGCCTTGTTTTTATATATAACAGCGAAATGATTGCATGTCAAGAACACAGGTCTGTTTCCCTGTGTTTCATGGTATTATTCCGGAAGGCGTCCCTCGTACATGATACTCAGTTCTCCATATACCTGCGCCCAGTTTCGAATCGTTGTAGTCCATTTCTTGGTAGCTTCAAAAGTGGACAGATACAATGCCTTTAACAGTGCAGTATCACTCGGAAATACGCTCCTCTGGCGGTTCAGTTTGCGGTATGTTGCATTCAACGATTCAATGGAATTCGTCGTGTAAATGACCTTTCGGACTGCTGCTGAAAACTTAAAAATAGGCGAAACAGCATCCCAGTTGTCGTACCAGCGTTTCATGGAGTTGGGGTATTTCGGAGACCATTTTTCATTGACTCTCTCCAGTGCCTCTCTGGCTTTCGATTCATCTGAAGCATGATAGATGGTTTTTAGGTCTGTGGCAAAAGCCTTCCTGTCTTTGTCAGGGACGTATTTCAGAGTGTTTCTTACCTGATGGACAATACACCGCTGGTATTCTGTCTTGGGGAATGCAGCAGCAATTGCTTCCTTGATTCCTGTAAGTCCATCGGCACAGAGAATAAGGATATCCTTTACTCCGCGATTTTTTAACTCATTTAAAACAGAAAGCCAGTACTTTGCACTTTCGTTATCGCCTACATTGATGGAAAGTACTTCCTTTTTTCCTTCTGTATTGATACCAAGAATGACATATGCAGCAAGTTTCCGAATCACCCCATTATCACGTACAGAATAATGGATTGCATCAATGTAGACGATCGGATAGATTTCATCCAGAGGGCGGTTCTGCCAGTCTTCAATCTGAGGCAACAGCTTGTCTGTCACGTCGGAAATAAACCCTTCTGAAACGTCAAAACCATAGATATCTTCAATCGTTTCAGATATCTGTCTGGTAGTCATTCCTTTGGCATACATGGATATGATCTTACTGTCAATATCGGAAATATCTTTCTGACGCTTTTGAACAACCTTAGGCTCAAAAGAGGATCTGCGATCCTGTGGCACCTCAATCTCCATAGTGCCATAACTGCTGTTGACACGTTTGGTTTTGTAACCATTCCGGTAATCATCACTATCGGAACGCTGGGATTTTTCATATCCAAGGTGATCATCCATTTCGGCTTCCATCATTTCTTTGATTGTGCCACCCAGGAGATCTTTGAGAGCTTCCTGAATATCTTCAGCAGACTGGATATCGTATTCGTCCAAAAGCTGATGAATGATATTCCGTTTTCCTTCGGTCATTTGTACTTTGTGAACAGGTTTCTTTTCTCTTGCCATAATAATAGGCCTCCTATGATTTAGATTTTATCATAGAAGACCTATTAGCTAATACTTATTTACAGAAAAACTTTCACAGACTCCTATATTCGGTACATTAGTTAACTTGCCATTTACAGAAGTAATGATAACTGATGTATGCAGATTATCAATAAAAATAAATCAATCAAAAAGAGCATGGTGCAAAAGCCATGCTCTTAATTTTTATCTGATTCCCCAGTCACCGTCATTATTTACAAAACCAACCACATATCCTATCATGTCATCAATTATGTGCTCCGGAAGTATACTGTTCGGAGACATGAGCGAAACATATCTCCATTTTCTAACGCCATATTCTATTATATGGGTTTTTACGGCAATTTGTATCCCACCATTACTGGTCACAATACATCGTTCACCGTCTTGCGGTTCACGATCTGCGGAAAGGATAATAATTTCCCCAGGCAGATAAAACGGCATATAGTAGTCGCACGGAATTTTCATACCGATATAAGCCTTGGATTTTATATCTTCCGGCAAATTGTCTATGCACATGGGTTCCACAGAGTTTGTGGTTGCGATAATTCCATTCATAAGTTGTGGATTAAGGACAGAAATATACTTGTGCGATTTTTCAATACTGGAATAGATTTTATCTTGGTGACGTATGAAGTAACGGATAAGGTACAGAGAGTGTTCCGGCAGACTGCGGCATATCTTGACAGATTCTAACATCTTATCTTCCATAGTACCACAGCCTACCATTTCATCTACGCTGATTCCAAAGGCTCTAGCAAGCGCAACAGCGGTCGATAGCTTTGTGTCGTTAGAATTACCGTATAGTAGTGAATTAAGCGTAGAATAAGGCAAATTAGCTTCATCTGCAAGCTTGTAAACCGTCATGTCCGGCTCATTAAGAAATTCGTGGAGATTACCACGAAAACTTAACATATAATTAGTACGGTTGACTGATAGATGTGTCGATATTTCTTTGATTCGGTCTTTTTTCATCATGTTTTTTATCCCCCTTTCACATGATACACTTGTAACATCCCTTGAAACAAGGGACTTCAAGTTCTGGCGAGGGCGGTGTTTATTGGCGTTTTCACCGTCCTCTTTTTGTTGATATTTTACAACAATAAAAAACGTGAGTCAAATATATATTGATTGTTTAGAACGTATGTTCTATAATGTGATGTATCGCTACTTTAGATTCTGCGGAGAATTAAAGGGGAGAGGGGTGTGGTTACGATGGAAAAAGAAATGACAAATGAAGAATACAGAAAAGAGTTGTCAAATATGTTTGGAAGCATAAATGAAAACTATATTTTGCAGTGGTTCTATGAATTTGTAAAAGAAAAAACAAGAGGTGAATAATCACCCCTTGGTATATTTATCGTAAAAAGCTTCCGCTTGAAACAATAGCATATTGAGCATTTCTGGTGGAAGCTTTTCGGCAATTTTGGCAAGTTTCATTACATCATAATTTTTGCTTATTCTGGCTACAAAAGCTCCGTTCATGTCTATGTAATCTCTATTCAACCCAAATGATTCTACAAAAGTGTTTATATTATTTTCAGGCACAAATCCTTTGTTAATAATCTCAACAAGGCATTTCTTATAATAGCTCATTCTGTCAATAAGATTAGTACTACCAACATTTTTATAAACATAATCAGAATATCTCACTTTTAAGTAATCAGTCAAATCATTTTCAAAATCAAATATTCCATCTTCTAATTTAATTTTGTAGTCTACTCGTTTTTTTATAATATCCTTATATGGAACCAAGTCTATATTTAATTTTTCTGCTGCTTCTATAGTTTTATGAACATTTTCGTGAATAGCACAATCAAAGTCATCAAATGGATTGTATTCTGTTCCACATTCTTCACAAACAATTTTATCAGTTTTTCCCATTAAGAAGTCCATAGATACTCCAAAGTATTCACAGACTTTTTGAGAGGTCTTCGGATCTGCCATAGAATTTTTCTTTTTCCATGTGCTTAAAGTAGAAGAGTTAACACCAGTATCTTTACCAAACCTATATGGTGTAATTCCTTTTAATTCACACAATTTTTCGAAAGTTTTGTACATAATATCACCTCTTAAAAAATATTTCGGCATAACGAAATATACTATTGACAACTTCGGTTTAGCGAGATATACTATGTACATACCTCGGCAAAACGAAATATAAAAATAGTTTCTAGAAAAATACTTCGTTAAAAAGATGTAACTCGTTCGACAAAGGAGATTATATCACTAAACCGAGGTATATACAAGTATTATTTACGGAAAGGAGTGATATTTTGGCACAAATGTTTACTTGTGAAGAGGTAGCAGAGAGATACAAGGTAAAAGTCATTACTGTTTGGGAATGGATTCGTCAAAAAAAACTTGGGGCAATCAAGTTAGGAAGAGAATACAGGATCACAGAGGATGACCTTGTGGCATTTGAAGATTCAAGAAGAGTTAAAACTGAATAGAAAGGAGAAACATGGAAGAATTACAGGTATTTAACAATGAAGAGTTCGGAGAGATTCGGACGGTGACAAAAAATAATAAGACGTATTTTGCTGGAAGTGACGTTGCAAGTGCACTGGGATATGCAATACCGCATAAGGCTGTACAGACACATTGCAAGGGGGTTCTAAAATGGAACATCCCCACTAAAAGTGGCAATCAAGATGTCCTCTTTATACCGGAGGGTGATGTATACCGGCTCATTATGAGATCAAAATTGCCTGCGGCGGAGAAGTTTGAATCCTGGGTCATGGACGAGGTGATCCCTTCCATCAGGAAGAATGGTGGGTACATAGCAAACCAAGAGAATATGACCCCAGAGCAGATTGTAGCGAATGCACTTATCGTAGCACAGAACATTATTTCACAGAAAGATAAGCAAATCGAAGAAATGCGACCGAAAGCAGATTTCTTTGATGCAGTTGCAGACAGCAAGACTGCAATTTCCATGAATGAGGTTTCGAAGGTACTGGGAATCAAAGGATTAGGACGTAACAACCTATTTGAATTTCTTCGTGATAATGCAATCCTGGATAGATGGAATGTACCATATCAGAAATACATTGATTGCGGATGGTTTCGTGTAATAGAGCAGAAATACACCAAGAACGGAGAAGAACACATATCTATAAAAACACTTGTATATCAAAAAGGTGTTGATGCAATCAGAAGAAAAATAGAAGCGCAGAGAAGTGCTTAGATGAAAGGAGATATTTCAGTGAATAAAGAAGTAAGAAGGGCACATTACGATAGAGGATTGAAATATGGGAACAAAGTCTTGCACGGCAGTGATTTAAGGGATTTGGTAGGGCTTACTGTTTCGGATGTGAATTCCAACGCTGACGATGCAGAAGTCGTTGTATGGTTTGAAAGCAATGAACGAAATGTTGCTGTTTACTTAAGGGATGATTGTTTAGATGGACAACACATTGCAATCATTGACCATGCAAATGAAGAGGAAGAATCAAAGCTTCTTCTCAGACCAGTTACGGAAAATGACATAAAAGAATTTTCTTCAATGGTTTTGTATTACACAGATGATGTTTTTGGAGAAAATGATGAAAAAACAGGAGCACACTATGTATACTGTAATGATTTGGAATTAGAAGAATCAGAATTTTTCAAAGTAAAAAGTCTGTATGTCTTCCAAGATGGAAGAATTTTAACAGAAAGGTAAGCAGTGATATGAGAACAACAATAAAGCTGTTTCTTCCTATTATAATAGCACTCTCCATCACATTTACATCCACGGCACAGACAACCGGCAGTTTTATCTCCGAGGAAGCACAGGAATCGTGTGTAAAGTACGGTGAGGAATATGGCATCTGCCCGGAACTGCTTATGGCAATGATCGAGAAAGAATCTTCCGGCAGACCGGATGTGGAAAGTGGCGGTTGCAAAGGTCTGATGCAGATTTCAGGCAGATGGCATAAAGACCGCATGGAACGTTTGGGAGTGACGGACATTTACTCCGTGGACGGAAATATCCATGTTGGAGCCGACTACTTGTCGGAATTGTTTGAAAAGTACTGTGATGTAGGAATTGCCCTCATGGTTTACCACGGTGAGAAGAACGCAACGACTAAAGCAGAATTAAGTGACTACGCTGACTGGATTTTAACAAGGAGCGCAGAACTGGAAAGGATGAATGGAAAATGACGAACAGAGAGAAATATGCGGAACAGATTCTTGATATTGCACTGTCCGGCGGTTCGGTTGCAGTAGACGAAAAAGGTAATTTTTATAAATGCAGTGACTTAGAGTGCAAAGATTGCATATTTTCGAGAGCTGAACAGGATGATTGTTATTGTGGCGAAAAAATTAAAAAATGGTCAGAGCAGGAATATGTTGAACCGCCTGTTGACTGGTCGAAGGTTCCTGTGGATACAAAAATTCTTGTAAGAGTTTCAGAAGATGAACCGTGGTTAAAGAGACATTTTGCAAGATACGAAAACAATATTGTTTTTGCATGGGACAGCGGTTGTACATCTTATTCTGCTGACGGATGCGATAATGTTGCAGGTTGGAAGTATGTCAAACTTGCGGAGGAAGATGTATGAGTGCCAAAAGGCGGTTCACAGTCAAAGGAGTAATTGGAAGATTTTTCTTTAATCCTAAAGAGTGGAAAATCGACCGTGAAACATCATTTTACTACCGACTGGTGAACCGTGAAACAGGAATGAAAAAATGGGTAAGAAAGGAGTATTTCCATGTTGAAGAAAGAAATTATCCCTATCGTCCGTGCGAATGAGATTCTGATTGCAGGATTGTTAGATGCAGGAATCTTGTATATCGGAGATGATAATATGATTCACGCAGCAGAAGACTGAAAGCCGGAGGAGTGAAGAAATGGAAAGGAAAATCAGAAAAATCTTGGTAGAACTTGGGATGAAACAGTACTTACCCGGATTCCAGTACATCATCGAGGTTGAAACGCTGATGTTTGAGAACAGAAACAGAAGACTGTCTGAAATCTATCGAATTATTGGGGAGGAACACAGCACAACCAAGGAAAGCGTGTATCGGGCAATCAAGTGGGTTATTGACAAGATAAACACAACCACAGAATTGTACAAGAAAATCAACGAGACAGACAAGCCGGTCTCAATCTATATGTTTGTTAATTCACTGTATTTATATCTTTGGGAGGATAGGAAAAATGAGGATTAAGCACATCTTTTTGCAGAATTTCTGCAAATTCTATGGTTCTAACGTAGTGGACACTGATTTATACGACCGGACAGAGATTTCAGGAGTGAATGAAACTGGAAAGTCCACGATTAAAAGAGCAATTCAGTATATTTTTGGATGCCGTGACGAGAACGGCAGAGAAATTACCGAAATCAGACCGCACGATAAGGACGGCAATGACATTGACGGAGATATTACTGCAGAAGTTACCGTGGAGATTGACGGTACAGACAAGGTTTTGAAAAAAGTATGCCGTCAGAACTTTAATAAGAAAGGCGAGTTTACCGGCAATGTCACGGATTACTATGTGAATGATATTCCCAAAAAGGCAGCAGATTTTGAAGCATTTTTGGAAGAGAGTGTATGCGGAAAAGATAAGTTTTCACTTTGCATCAATGCAATGACACTTCTGCTGAAAGGTGGCACGGATCAGAGAGCAATTCTTGCTGATATGTTTGGTCAGCACAGAAATGACGATATTTGCAACCTGTATCCGGAGTTTTCACCTCTAAAATCTGTACTGCATGACGGTACAGTTGATGAACTGAAAAAGCGTTGCAATACGCAGTTGTACGGCACAAGGGGAAGAAATGGAACCAAGGGCTTGCAGGATCTGTTAGATGAAATTCCGAGCCGTATTGACGAGGTGAGCCGTCAGAGAGTGGATATTGACCTTGCGGAACTGGAACTGAAAAAGAAAGCTTTACTGGATAAGCTGTCAGAGAACATTAAGCAGCAGACAGATACGCAGAACAGCATGAAGTCCTACGATAAGCTGTCTGATGGAATCATTGAGTTAAAAGGTCAGTTGAGTGTATTACAGCAGAAAGCAAATGAAAAACTGGATGCGGACAGAAGAGAGAAGCGCACAACACTGAATCAGATTCAGAATGAGCATCAGAAAGAGTTGCTTAAGGCAGATACCATTCGTGAAGAGATCACTGCACTGGAAAAGCGTATCGCACAGTATGAACAGAAGAGACAGGATTTGAAGAAGAGTTGGGATTTGAATAAAAGCCTTAAATTTGATGAAAACTCTCTGATTTGCTCCTACTGTGGACAGGAATATCCGGAAGAGAAGAAAGAGCAGTTAAGAACGGAGTTTGATACGCATAAGGCACATGAATTGGAACTGATTACCAAAGAAGGTTCTTCCTGTGCTGACCATATCAAAGCGGATCAGGCAGAACTGGAGAATAAGCGTGAGGAACTGAAAAAGACCGAGGATGAAGTGGAGCGGTTGGAAAAAGAGATTGCCATTGCTGATAATGCCTTAAATTCCATTCCGGCAAGCGTGGATATTTCCAACACAGAAGAATACAAATTTGTCCAGTCACAGATTGCAGAGAAAGAAGCTTCCATGCACAAATTCACTGACATGAATCTTCTCAGAATCCAGTTAAAAGGTGATGAAGAGCAGATACGCAATGATATTTTTGTGGTTAATAAGTCTTTGGCGAGTGTAAGCATTAACGAGAGTGTTGATAAGCGGATCGCAGAGCTGGAACAGGAGAGAAAAGATATTGCACAGAAGATTACAGATGTGCAGGCACAACTTGATTTGCTGAAAAGGTTTAGCCGGAAAAAGAATGAACTGCTGAAATCTGATGTGAACGAGTATTTGGAGTTCTGCCACGTTAAGATGTTCAGACCGCTTGTGAACGGTGATACCGAGGAATGTTGCGACTTTATCTACAAGGGAGAACCTTACAGCAGAAACATGAACCACGGAGCAAGGATTCTGACGGAAATCGACATTTGCAATGCGTTTCAGAAGCGGTGCGGTGTGGAATTGCCTATCATGGTTGACGATACCGAGAGCCTTGACCCTTGGAAGATTCCGGATGTTGACAGTCAGTTGATTATGTTCCGCAGAAGTGATGATGCGAGTTTGAAAGTGGAGGAAGTGAAGAATGCCTAATAATGATTATGATATGGATAAAAAAATTGAGATTTCTACTGATGAAATGTGCAAGGTAACTGCAAAAACAATGTCAGAAGAGCCGTTTGCTTCTATTATTACGAAGAATCCTGGCATGAGTATAATTTTTTCTCTTTTTGGAGCGAAAATTTCTGCCAAGATATTTTGTGATGAGATAAATAAAGGAGCTGAGGGGAATGCAGATTAAGAAAGAAACAGTAATTTCCGTTCTGACAACGAACGGAGAAACAATCAATGTCGGTGACACTGTGGTTTTTAATGCAGAGGGCAAGTGCTACACGGGAGTTTACATGGGTCTGACAGATCGTGGAGCCTTGAAATTCAAGGGAAAGATTTCCGGCACTGATGTCACATGGAACGTGATGCCTAAGAGCATTAAGGAAATTTGCAAGGCTGATGTAAAAATGAAAAATGATGAATTTGGCAAGTTTATGAACGAGCCGGAAAGTGAGGAATAAAGATATGAAAAAATATTTTATTGTTGCAAAAAGAGGGGTAGAGGTAACTTTGGAGAAGAACGGTGGTTTTTACTCTGTGTATGTTGACGGAAGATTGTACAAGAGAACTGCTAACGAGTTGTTTGCAGTGCAGGCATTTAACGAAATTTAGGAAAGGCGGGAATGAATCATGAGAAAATTTAAGGTTGGAGATGTGGTTAAACCAAACAAAAAAGCAGATGAAAATTATACCATAACTACCACATCTGTTGTAAGAGAAGCCATTGTTACAGAATTAAGAGACTATACGATGGATATAAAAATCATAAAAGGGTCATGCAGTGTTGGGGAAGTATTTACGGTTGAAGAAAAATATTTTGATTTGGTAAGAAAAGCAAAACAGGAAACCATTGTCATCTACCGCAACGACAACAAAGTAGTTGCACTGGACAAGACCACTGGCAAGAAAGCAGAAGCAAAATGCAACCCGGCTGATGAATTTGATTTCCGGACTGGTGCTAAGTTGGCTTTCAACCGACTGATGGGTGAAGATGTAAAGACTGATATCGGTGTCCGTGAGGTGAAAAGAAAAGCTATAATTGGTGAGTACGTCAAAGTTGTTAATGCGAAACCTGCTATTCCTTCATATAAAAACGGAGATATTTTCAAAGTAACTTATGTTACGGCATCAGGATGTATTTGCAAAAACTCTGACGGAGATACTGGATTATGGCACGAAGAGTACGTTGTCCTTGAAAACTACAAACCGGAGAAAGAGCCGGAGAAGAAAGACGAAATCTGCGTGGGAGATGCCGTAAAGGTCACAGATGGCGGTAAACAGTACTACTTATACGATACATGGAGCGGTCTTGACGGATACAAACAGAATTTTGTAATGGGTTCTGATTTAAACAACGAATATGAATACAAGGTTTTAAGAATTAAAGAACATGATAAGCTTGCAAGGACTCTTGCACTGATTCAGAATCCCAAGACAACACAGGTATTTATCATTAACATTAAAGGGATTAAGAAAGTAGAAAGGTAGGTAGAAACATGGCAGACGAAAAGAAACAGGAAGTAATGACACAGGAAAAGGCAGAGGTTAAAGAGAGCAGAAACAAGGTTACAGATTTCAGCCTTGGTATCTTCGGCACTTCCGACAACTTCATCATGGCTAATCAAATGGCAAAGGCACTTGCAAGTTCTACGATTGTTCCATCAACTTATCAGAATAATCCGGCAAACTGTCTGATTGCCATTGAACAGGCACAGAGACTTGATGTTAGTCCGATGATGGTTATGCAGAATTTGTATGTTATCCAGGGAAGACCTTCATGGAGTTCAAAATTCCTTATTGCTGCAATCAACAACAGTGGCAAGTACGACATGGAATTACAGTTCGAGGAAACGAAAGATAAGGACGGCAAACCTTTTTCTTGCCTTGCGTGGACTGTGAAGAACGGCAGAAGAATTGAGGGAATGGTTGTTGACATGGAAATGGCGAAAAATGAGGGTTGGCTTGGTAAAAATGGTAGCAAGTGGAAAACCATGCCACAGCTTATGCTTCGCTACCGTGCCGCTTCATTCTTTTCGAGCCTTAACTGTCCGGAACTTACACTTGGACTTTATACGAAAGAGGAAATAGTTGACGGTGATTTCAAGGAATATCCTATGGAGAACGTGCAGGAGCAGGTTCAGAAAGAGATTTCACAGAATGCCAACACTGTACCGTTTGAGGAAGTCACCACGGACAGCACGGAACAGACCATTGCTAACGCAGAGACACCGGATTGCTTTAAGTAGGAGGACACCATGAGAATTATATCGCAGGACGGAACATTAGACATTCCTTATGAGCAGGTGGTTATTCAGAGATTTAAGGGTGAAATTTACTTTCTAAATAAGAACCTCATAGGTGTAGAACAACTTTGTGGTGATATGGTTATTGCTGAATATTCCACAGAGGAAAAAGCGGAAGAAGCAATGAAACAACTTAAATATGCGTATCTTTGCCATAACAGAGTAAAAATTGAGAGGGAGTATCCAATTTGTGATGATAAGACACAAGAGGGAATTGGAGGAGTTTATACTTTTCCACAGGATGATGAGGTAAATATATGAAGCTAAAATGTTTAGGCTCCGGTTCTTCCGGTAACTGCTATCTTCTAACGGCAGATAATGGTGAGACACTTTTACTGGATGCAGGACTTCCTATCATGGACATAAAACGTGGTCTTAACTGGGATATTAAGTGCGTTGTGGGTGCTATATGCACCCATGCACACAAAGACCACTCATTATCCGTATCAGACCTTGAACACATGGGAATACCAGTATTTAAGCCATATGAAAGCCTTGAACCTATTGCAATCGGAAAAAGTGAGTGGAGAATACAGGGATTTGACCTAACAACACTGGACGGCAAATGGACGCACACGAATGCAGATGGCACGGAATGTCCTTGTTATGGATTTCTGATAACACATCCGGAAATGGGAAAACTTCTGTACATTACCGACACGGAATTTTGCAAGTGGAGATTTGCAGATGTAAACCACATTTTAATCTCATGTAACTATCAGAAAAAGTACATTGATGATGAAAATGTTGCGAAAAGGAATCACGTTTTTCGTGGTCACATGGAACTTGGAACTGTGAAAGATTTTGTGATGGCTAACAAAACAGATAGCTTGCAAAACGTCATATTGTGCCATTTAAGCCGTGATAATGCAGAACCCAGTGAATGTGTCGCAGAGGTAAAAAAGATTGCTCCATTGGCGAATGTGGACTATGCTGCAGCAGGCAAGGAATGGATTTTAAGGAATGGAAAGGAGTGTCCGTTTTGAGTGGTGGAAGTTTTGGTTATTTGTGCTACAAGGATGTCAATGAGCTAATGGAGCCGTCAAGTATCTCCAACCTTGAAATTATGGTGCAACACTTACAGTTGTACGGTTACGAGGACATAGCACGAGATACACAGCGGTTGATTGAGTATATCCGGTCGGCAAGTATCAGAATTGAGGTTTTGAGCGAGAATCTTAACGGTGTTTTTCATGCGGTAGAGTGGTATGAGAGCGCAGATATTGGCAGAGAGACCATGATTGCAGAACTGGAAAAGTACAGAAATGGTGGTGCGAATGGCTGACACATTTTATAGACCACTTACACCGCAATTAAGAAGTGAAATAATGCAGAGCATTGATTCTAACATATCCGAACTGAATACCTGTCAAAGCAATGCTTTAGTCAATATGCAAAAAACAGGATATGGGGCATTGAGAAATATTATAAATGCCTTGCCGGACGGATATTTGATTCCATTTGAAAGGCGGTGATGTGGTTGGCTGATTGGAAGAATATAGCAAAAGCAAAATCCATAGAGAGAAAAAATCGTGAAAAAATACTGGCGGTTAATCCACACGTGGACGATGGAAGTGGAATTTACTTTCTGACAAGAACAGACGAGGATGGTTTTCGTTTTGCGTATGTGGGACAGGCGGTACATATCTTGCAGAGACTTTCCGGACACCTTAATGGGTACCAGCACATTGATTTATCCATGAAAAGCCACGGATTGTATTCTGCGGAGAACATACACGGTTGGAAAATCGGATTTCTACATTATCCGGTAGGAGAACTGGACAAGTGGGAGCAGTACTGGATTAAGCGTTATGCGGACGATGGTTATCAACTTCGCAACAAAACAGCCGGTGGTCAAGGTGATGGAAAGAAGAAGATCGCAGAGTATCGACCGGGAAAAGGATACCGTGATGGGCTGGCACAAGGTAAAATCAACCTTGCAAGGGAACTGGCGAACATAGCTGACAAACATTTGGTTATCAGCCTTAAGCCTGAGAAGCAGAACAATTCAATATCGCAGAAACAGTATCAGAAGTTTATGGAACTTTTGCATGGAGAAAAGGATGGCAGCAGTGATGGTTAAATACGAAGATGAATGCTACGGATGTGCCACTGAAAGTTATCCTTGCCTTGGCTCTGCTTGTCCTAACCGCCATGTGAAGCATCTGTACTGTGACGAATGCGATGATGAAGTTGAGGAAGTTTACGATTTTGAGGGCATCCAGTTGTGTGAGAAATGCCTGTTAAAGAAATTTGAGAAGATTACATGAGTGAAAAAAATTACGATTGTAGCTGTTGGAATGAGTACCCAAACACAATGCACTCAATCAACGGACGTACTCACAAACCGTATAAAAGTGGTAGATGGAAATGTGTTGATTGCTACGAATATGTAGGAAAATCAGAATTTGGTGCTACTCATTGCAAAAGGAAAGAGCCAGAACTTGAAAAGAGGTGATACATAAAATGCCAAAACGATATGACAATCCGCAGGAAATTTTGAAAATCATGCGGCAGACAGAACTTTTGAGACAGTCTGCGGAGAGAAGTCCATTCACCGGAATACTGACACTGTTCTGCTATACCTTGTGGAAAGACTACAAGTACTCACAGACGAAACTTTCCGACTTCTGCGGTAAATTCACCGAGTATAACGAAAAGTACGAGAATGAGCCTTATACGGAGTTACAGGGCAAGCTTAACGATTTTGCAGACTGGACGATTGAGTACAAGGAATTTACCGAAGATGATTATCCACATTACAAGTCGGCAGTAGCACAGAACTGCATCCGGGAACAGGTACGGTGCAATAACAGAATCAATGATTTGTCCACCAGGTACATCCTATATGGAATGGTAATTCTTATGGAAGATGGATTCGGTAAGAAGAAGCTGACGAATTTCAAGGATAAGTTTTCAGACCATATGGACAAAGCAGGAGACAAATGCAATGGAAAAGATTTCATGGACTTGTGGAAAGAACTGGTGGAAAACACTGGAATCTATATAGAGAAGCCTATTTTTGAGTAAGGAGTTCTAAATGGCAGAAAAACGAATGTTCAGTTCAAAAATAATTGAGAGTGATGCTTTTTTAGATATTCCTGCTACGGCTCAAATGCTTTATTTCCATATCTGTATGAACGCTGACGATGACGGATTTGTGAACAACCAGCGGAAAATTATAAGGATGTGCGGTGCTTCAGATGATGATTTGAAAGTGCTGATAGACAATAGATTCTTGTTATCTTTTGATAGTGGTGTTGTGCTGGTAAAACACTGGCGGATTCACAACTACATTCCACCGGATCGTTACAAGCCATCGTGCTACGTGGATGAAAAAAGCAAAATAGGTGTAAAGCTAAACGGAGCATACACCACAGACCCTAAAAAGATGATTTCTCCTGTAGAGGGAAACCCAAAGAAGCGTTGTTACGACAACGAAATCAAACTTGATAAGAGGTGATATAAATGCAGATGACAGGTTATGAATTGTTGGCGAATTATGAAAAAGCAGAGGACAAGGACAAACAGATTCAGATTCTTGCGGATTTGAACCACATTCCGGTTGACATGGTGTGTTTTGTGATTGACAACAGAGAAAAATTTGAAAATTTGGAAACACCATTGTCCACAGAAGAATTTGCCAAGTGGTGCGAGGCGGAACTTGACCGTGTGGATGCTCATATCCATGCACAGGAAATATATTATAGAGAACTTTGCAATGTATACGGAATTGCAAGTACATACGGGAAAAGGAGTGCAAAATCGTGAGCAGAGGATTTCATAGCGAGAATGAATTATACAGTATGCAAAACAGTTTTATCGTGGGGCATTTTGACCACTGGAATCATATTCCATATGACTGCAGCTATCCTCAATTTGCGGAGAGACCGAGGATCAAGGAAAGGAGCAAGGATGAAGAGAGAAGAAGTTATTTACTGCTTAAAGGCTCAGAGTGAACGGTACTCAGAGGTTTGTGAAGAATGTCCTCTGTACGGACAAACTGGAGTAGATCATTGCTGTGAGGATGCATTACAAATGGCAATCACCGCCTTGCAGAATCATCCGGTGTGGATTCCAGTGAGTGAAAGACTGCCGGAAGATTATGTTCCTGTCAATATCACATGGGTAAACCACAATCCGGACTCTTATTATGCAGATATTAAAGACGTACCATTCACGGCAACAGGAATCTGCTACAAAGGAAAATGGTACTGGTATTCGGCAGTATGTGAAGATTATCTCAAGGAATACGGAGAAAGATATGAAACAGACGCTGTTGATGCTGATATCGAGGTTACAGCCTGGATGCCACTGCCGGAGCCGTACCGGGAAAGCGAGGAATGATATGAAAGATGGAATACATCCTAATGGATATGCAGTGACAAATAAACAGACAAATGCAGACCGGATTCGGAGTATGACGGACGAGGAATTAGCAATGGCTATTATGTGTCCTGCGGAATTTACTGGAAGTGATAAGGTATGCGATTTTAGTCATGACTGTAAAGATTGTACGTTGGCATGGTTACAGAAAGAAAGTGAGGAATGAAGGATGCAAGATAGATATTTATTCCGTGGAAAGCGGATTGATAATGGAGAATGGGTACATGGTTACTTGTTTGATGATGGATTTGAAAATGGAAGAGTATTTATTGGCGGAATTGTTATTGAAAAATACAATGGAACTGCTTGTGATGATTGGAATGTTACTGGTATAAATTTCTACGAGATAGACCCGAATACCATCTGCCAGTGTACCGGACTTAAGGACAAGAACGGCAAGCTTATTTGGGAGAATGATATTGTAAAAGACTTATTTAGTGATGTTTGCGCACAAATCAAATACGGCAGTTATCAAAACTGCTTTGATAGCACCAAAGCTGAACACGTTGGATTTTATGTATGCTGGTCAGACAAGTATACTAAAAGATACAGAAAAGATTTAGGCTATTGGATAAATATGGTTGATGCAGAGGTTGTTGGCAATGTATTTGACAATCCGGAACTGTTGGAGGTGCATGAATGACAGAGAGTGAAGCAATAGCAAGAATCAGAGATCATTTTGAGGTACACAACGACGGAAGACCGCATCCACGTCTTGATGAAGCGGTGAACATGGCAATCAAGGCACTTGAAGAGGTACAGCAGTATCGTGCAATCGGCACGGTGGAGGAATGCCGGGCGGCTGTGGAAAAGCAGACAGACGAAAAGCCTACTGCTGTACTTGGAACTTTTGGCGGAACAGATTACGAATGCAAGAATTGCGGAAGCGATGTATGTTATGGAGACGAATACTGCCGGTGGTGTGGTCAAAAATTAGATTGGAGCGATAAAGAATGAGTGAAGAATTGAAACCATGCCCGTTCTGCGGTGGAAAAGCAAAATTAATATTTCGTTTCGGTATTGATATTTGTTGTGAATGTACTGAATGCGAAGCAAGAACGAAAATGTTTTTTGTAAGAGATACAGCACCTGATGTTATGGACGAATTTGAAGATGCTAAAGCAAAAGCAACAAAAATGTGGAACAGGAGGGTGAATGATGAAAATACTGATTGATATTCCAAAGAAATTTGAAGTGGACTATAACACAGACCGATTCGCAGAGTTCTTCCATCGTTGTCTTGCGGATATGGGTACCTGCTGTGGTAACTATGAGCAGGAAACCGTAGAGATGATGGAAAAGGCATTCGCAGAGAGCAGACTTTACGACCCGGACAAGGCTGTGGAATAGTTGGAAGAACGCACAGTATTCCTTAAAGACTGTACGAAGTATGAAAATAAGACAGCAGAACAGCAGTCAAAATCCTACGACACTATGATGATGTACGAGGTCAAGGATTTGGTAGATGATTTGTTGGAGATAGTAAAGGCAGGTGGAACAGATGGCAATTAAGCCGATTTTATTCAATACAGAAATGGTTCGGGCAATTCTGGACGGACGGAAGACTTGTACTCGGAGGTTAGTAAAGCCGCAACCAGACGAAAAGTATACATTTCCGCTCGGTTTTGTTACCGACAGTACAGAGAAGAAAGAGGTAGGATGCTTTGGATTTGCCGCTAATGAATATGGTGGCTCTATTCAATACGTTAAGCCGCCGTATAGGTATGCACCGGGAGATATCCTGTATGTCCGGGAAACATGGAAAAAGGCGCCGAACGGATACTATTACTACGAAGATTGGCAAAGAGATGACATTGCCGATGTTACAAAGTGGAAACCATCCATCCACATGCCGAAAGAAGCGGCACGTATCTGGCTTAAGGTTACGAATGTTAGGGTAGAGCGGTTGCAGGATATGACAGACGATGATGCAGAAGCAGAGGGATGTTTCGATTATACATCAACAGCACTTGGTTTTCCCGATGTATGGGATTCTACCATCAAGAAATCCGACCTTGACCGCTACGGCTGGGATGCGAATCCGTGGGTATGGGTGATCGAGTTTGAGCGGTGCGAAAAGCCGGAAGGAGTGTGAAATATGTCTAAAGCAGTATTGGTTATGGATACGCCGGAAACCTGTGAAAATTGCGCTTGCAAATATCCCAGTTATAAAGATGATGCTCTTTACGACTGCTCAATTACAGGGAAGACGATTCCAATAAATGGTGGGCGCTACAAAAATAGACCTAAATGGTGTCCGCTCCGTGAACTGCCGGAGAAAATGGATTGCTTTGCGGAAGCAATTAAGAACGATTGTTACGATGGAACGGAATACGAGCATGAGTATTTAGATGGAAAGAGTTATGGCTGGAATGCCTGCTTGGATGAAATCTTAAAGGAGTGTGATGCAAATGGGAACACTTGATTATACCGCCCTGTACGAGCAGAATGAGGACTTTAAGCGGTACGTTGACAGATACTGCACAAAGCATCGTGTCAGCGTTGATGAAGCCTTGCAGCACTATCTGGTGCAGATGGCGGGCAGGATGTACAAGGAACAAGCAGAAACGACAATAAGAAAGGGATAACGGCATGGAAAATAAACATACATTGACAGACCTATATCAAATGCAAGCATTACCGTTGTCTGCCAAAATACGAATGACAAAATACCGTATACGGCAATGGATTGAAGAATATGGAGAGGACGGTGTGTATGTTAGCTTTAGCGGTGGTAAGGACAGCACAGTGTTATTACATCTTGTTAGAGAAGATTATCCGAATGTTCCAGCCATGTTTGTTGATGTTCCAACACAGTATACAGAGTTAAGAGATTTTGTTAAAACTTTTGACAATGTTGATATTGTGAAACCTAAAATGTCTTTCATGGAAGTTTGCAGAAAGTATGGCTTCCCTTTAATTAGCAAAGAAGTATCTGAAAGTGTTTACGGTGCTAAAAGGTACTTGACAAGTATATTAAACAGTGGAATGCTTGACAGACAGACAGACAGACAGACAGACAGCCGTATAAGTACTATTACGAAAAAGTCACTGGAACAGGAAAATACAGTAAATTTCCTTTTTTCCCTTCTAATGCAGACATTATAGAAAAGGCACACATGGAAGCAATTAGAAGGGGCAAAGACACAAATATCAGTACGAAGTATCACACTTGTTTGGAACAAATAGACAATGTAGCTATAAAAAATCCTACGAGGGGGGGTACGACAGAAAATATAGAAGAGTGCGAGGAATTGGCGAATTTTCTAAACAAGAAAATGAAAAACAAGGAAGGCGGAAACAATCGAAGACTTGCAATAATGCTTGGAATGCTATCAAAAAACAAGGACAATCCAATAAAGGCGAATATCCCTAACGAAGATAAAAGCCAGTTTTCGCAAGAGAAGTATAAATTTCTTCTTGAAGCACCGTTTGATGTTAGCAATAGATGCTGTACTGTTATGAAAAAGAACCCAGCACATGAATATCACAAAAAAACTGGAAGAAATCCTATAACAGCAACTATGGCAAGTGAAAGTAGATTGCGTACACAAAAATGGTTACAGAACGGTTGCAATGGATTCAATCTTAGGATTCCGACAAGTAATCCTATGTCATTCTGGACGGAACAAGATGTATTACTTTACATCAAACTTTATAATATACCTATTTGTTCCGTGTATGGTGATGTTGTAATCGACTATGAAGCAGAAGGAAGTGTTGATGGTCAAATGGACTTGTCGGAGTTATCTGCTGATTATGGATTGTTTGAAACCGGAAACAGACCGCTTAAGACCACTGGATGTAATAGAACCGGATGCGTGTTGTGTGGTTTCGGATGTCACTTAGAAAAGCCGGGAGAAGGACGCTTTGAACGGCTAAAGGAAACTCATCCAGGAATGTATAAACTGTTGGATGTTATTGAAAACAATGGGGTTACATATCGTGAAGCCATTGATTGGATTAACGAACATGGAAATATGAATATTAAGTATTAACACATCAGAAAGGAATCAGAACCTATGCGCATGGTAACGATATATCGGGTTCCTGGAAGAGAAAATGAGTGATTTAGGCAATTACGAATGTGACGGTCAGATTGATATGAACGAATATCTGCAATCACAAATAAAGTGCGGTAGGGTAAAAGACCTTACCGCATGGATTAACAGCCAATGGAAAGCACAATACACGCAAATAGGCGAAATTGTAAGAAATACTTACGAATATGAGAAAGAATCTCATAATGTTGTTGATAGAATCACAAATGCCGTATCTGTTTGGTTACTGGAACAATCTATGGGATATATGGACTATTTGAGGAAAGAGAGTGGTACATACAAATGAACAAAATACAGCACATATCAGTAGGAGACATCATCAAGAACGAGGAAACAGCCTATGAGGGATTTGGCAGCAGGGACAAAATCACAAGGGAATACGTCGTAATCGACGCATATCCCTACCATGTTCTGACAAGAGACATCAAGACAGGGGTTAAGCGGTCATTCAGCTATGGTGACTTGATTACTCTTGGAATCGAGTAACCGAGGTTTAGAGTGACGGAAAGTGAAAAATAGAACAAGGAACTGAAATCAGGAACTAAAAAGTGAAATAGTAACTCAAAAGTTGAGTTAAGAAGTGAAAAATTTAATTAAAAATTTGAGTTACTATTTGAGTTCCACTCAATAACTCAAAAGCAAGTTAAAATTCCCCCCCGGTAATACAGGGGAGAAATTGAACTACCGAGGAAAATTCGGTAGTTCGGCATATTAAAAACAGGAGGAAAATCACATAAAATATTGCATTGAAACAACGGATAATGGTTGCATTGAAACATTGGAAATGTCAGAAAATCAAAAATTCCAGAGGGAAACAAAGAGAACAGAATATGGTTGCACAACTTCGGATCCGGATTTTTCGGAGCAGTTGGAAGAAGCAGGGTACTGTGATGAAATCGTGGAGAAAGTATATGACTTATATGATGGATGCGAAACTCTTGATTTCATTCAGTTAGCAGAATTGATAAATGAGTAACTTAGAATTTAGCGGAGGAAATCATGGTGCTTGATTACAGAGAAATATCAAAGGCATGGGATGAACAGAAGCCAATCGGAGGAAGAAGCGGTGGAAAATCATTTTGGCTTGCTATCAAAATAGCTATCGAAAAGCAGATACCACAGAAGCCGAGAATTGAAACCACAAAAGAAGTACCTAAAACCAACAATCTTGGACGATTATTATATTTCTACTGCCCAAGATGCGGAAAGTTTATTGTTGGGTCATATGAAACAGATAAAAAGCGTGGTGGCGGAATTTCCCAGAAGCTAAATGGATGCTCTAACTGCCTTCAATCTATAGATTTTTCAGAATGGCAAAAGAAAGAATCAGATGATTTGGTATTAGAAGATTAAATAACGATATCGGAGGTGTAGAAATGGCAATTTTGAATTATACAACCACAGTGGATTCATTTAAGACAGTATCAGAGATTGAGTACATTCTGATGAAGCATAAAGCAAAAAGTATCATGAAGAATTATGACGGAGAGTCAATAACAGGTCTTTCCTTCCTGATTGATACCGGTTTTAAGCAGATACCAGTGAGGTTGCCGGTAAAGGTGGATGAATGTCTGGAAGTGTTAAAAAAGGAGAAAAAGAACAGTCCGAGAAGCAGCATCAAGGCTACCAGGGAACAGGCAGAGCGTGTAGCATGGCGCATTTTGAAGGACTGGGTAGAAGCGCAGATGGCCCTGCTTGATATTGAGATGGTAAAGTTTGAGGAAATCTTCCTTCCGTACATAGAAACAGAAACTGGCCAGACGATTTATGAGAGATTGGAAAAGAAGCAGTTTCTGCTGGAAGGGTAAATTAGAAATTTAGCAAAGGAGTTAAGTGAGAAATGTGGTCACACGATGAACAGAAAGAAATAAATGACAGCTACGCTGTTATGGCAAGAATAACGTGTAAATATTGCGGAGCAGTAGTACACAAATATGTGGAAAGCCATTATACAGGCGGTTCCAAGTGTGTGATATTGGCAAAGTACTGTAGATTTTGCGGTAATGCTCTTAGGATTTAGTGGAGGAATACTATGGATAATGAGATTATTTCCTTTAATCTGGTAAGAATCGAAAGAGGGAGAGAAAAGCTGTGCAAATGCGATCCACCTCATTACGAGGTCGATACGGTAAACAGGATTGTAAGCTGCCAAGATTGCGGTGCTACAATAGATGCCTTTGATGCGCTGGTTACACTGGCTAAAAGATATGAGCAGCTGGAGGATGCACAGCGAAAAATGCTATCTAAAGCCAAGCTATACGAAGCAATGGCAGATGCGGAATTCAAGCGGATGAGGAGAAATAAAACATTCCGGGAAATGGACGAAAACTACAAAAAAGGTTTATATCCTATATGCCCTAAATGTGCGGAAGTAATTGATCCGGTAGATATCCGGCACTGGACAGCACATCTGGAGTAAACTGAAATATCGGAAAAATTGTGTAACGAAAGGAGATAGGTATGGCAAGACCGAAGAAAGAAGGTAAGAAGAACATCCGGAAGGATATCAGCATGGATCCGGAGCAGTACGAGAGATTAATTGATTACTGCCGGCAGCAGGACAGACCTATCTCCTGGGTGATCCGGCAGGCTCTGGATGAATATTTACCGGCATAGAGCCGGAGAACCTTGAAAACTGAATATGGTTAGTGGTAATATATTAAAAAAAGGAGATACGAATATGCTTGATTGTAATATTTGTAAAAACAAAATAAATGGTGATATGTGCATCGAATGCAAACATGGAGAATTATTCGAAAGAAATGTTTTGTCAGAGCCTAAAAAAATATCCATAAATGAAGGGATAGACTATTGTGGTCATTGCGGATATTTAAGTGACTATGCAAAAGGATACAAGAGATTTTACTGTATTCGATGCGGTGGATTAAATTTAAGATAGTGATAATAAATACAGATTATAACCACTAACCATAATCGGTTGGTGGTTTTTTGTTGGGTAAATATGTGTAAAGTTACACAATAAAACTGAAATTTAGTGAAGAAAGGAAGAGTTATATGGCTAAAGCAGTATTAGTGATGGATATGCCGGAATCATGTAGCAAATGTAAATTTCTGTATGAATTTCAAGGAATCAAAAAATGTCAGCTTATGAATGTCCTCAATAATGGAGCATCAATGCTGTCACAGAATACATTTACAAAGAAACGGCATGATAAATGTCCGCTCCGGGAACTGCCGGAACGTGAAAAAGAAATGACCGATGCCGATGACCTCGGAAAGGATTATGTCAGAGGAACGATGGACGGTTGGAATGCTTGCCTGGATGAAATAGAATCTATAATTTAGTGAAGGAGAATGGCTTATGAAGTTATCAAAACTTACTAAGCCAGAACTTGAAGAAATCTTCCGGAACGCCAATTTTACGGAAGAGGAAGAGCAAGTGTTTAAAATGCTTTCTTGTGGAAAAACTATTACAGAAACAGCACAAAAGATTAATGTATGTGACAGAACGGTCAACAGAATATCTAAAAAGGTTTATGAAAAAATAAACAGACTGGAGGTAAAAAATGGTTAGAGTTACACAAGACGGCAAAGATGTTGATATTGAAGATGTTTCTCTGCCAAAAGAAATTGTTGAGATTATAGCATCCATATGCTGTTGACACCATTGTAAAAAGGCTTTAGAATGTGTCGTATGTATGATAAATACGGCACATTCTTTATATATTGAAAGGAGTGTAAAGAAAATGGAATGTGTCGCATATATGCGTGTTTCCACGGAAAAACAGGCAGAAGAAGGCAACGGTCTTGATAGTCAAAAAAGAGACATAGAACTTTTTTGCAGGAAAAATGAACTGGTTGTAGCCGACTGGTATGTTGATGATGGATATACCGGCGCAAATATGGATAGACCGGAATTGCAAAGACTTATTAATGACTGCATAAAAAAACGTGTTAAATGTGTTGTTGCGTTTAAATTAGACAGGCTTTCAAGAAGTATGATTGATGGATTATACATAATTGAAAGAGTTTTTCAACCAAACCATGTGTTATTCAAATGTGTCCATGACAGTGTAAGTTATGACAGTCCTATGGAGCAGGCATACACACAGATGATGGCTGTTTTCGCACAACTTGACAAAAATACTATGATGCTTCGTATGCGTGGCGGTATGTTGGAGCGAATCAAACAAGGTTACTGGATTGGTGGTGCTAATACTCCGTATTGCTATAATTATAGCAAGGAGAAAGGAATACTCATTCCTATACCAGAACGTAAGGAACAAGCAAACAGAGCACTTGATATGTTTATTGGTGGTTATTCTGATTTATATATCAAGGAATCATTAGGATTTCACAGTGAGGTACTTGTAAGAAATGTGCTCACCGGAGTTGTAAATATAGGTATGATACCATATAAAGGGAATGTATATCAAGGACTTCATGAGCCTATTTTTGATAAAGAAAGGTTTGAACTTGCACAGGAGATTAGAAAATCACGTAGGAAAAACAAAACTGCTTGTCATACGGATGCCAACTTGTTAACAGGATTGTGCTATTGTGGTGTATGTGGATGCAAGATGCGGTATCAGAAGTGGACTCACGGAAAGCATAAAATATATTGCTGTTCTCGTGATAAAGCAATGAAGTATTTGCCTAATTTTAATCCAAACTGTAACAACTCTTTGGAATGGGCTGCTGATATTGAAAAACAGGTAGAAAGTGAAATTTTGAAAATATCCTTAAATCTTTCAGAGTGCAAGCCTATTGAAAAGCAAAGCAAACTTGAAATAATGCAGTCACAATTTGAAAAAGAACAGGTGAAATTAAAAAGGCTATATGTTCTTTATTCCGATGGAAACGACACAGTTTTAGAAATGATTAAGAACACTGAAAAAAGCATTTCTGAAATGAAAGTAAAGATAACCGAGGAAGAAAAAAACGAAAGAAACAGTCAGAAGAAAGAAGTTGTTTACGAGAACATAAAAAAACTTGCCGATGTGTGGGCGCATATCGACAAGAAAGAGAAAAACAATATATTAAAGAGCATAATATCAAGGATTGTGATTGTCAATGGTGATGTTGAAATTCAATTAAAGAATTTTTAGCAGAACCTATTGTTATCGGAACCGCATAGGTAGAGAACTTCACACCCAGAGTAGCGTCGAAATTGTCAATGGCTTTGATCAGCCCGATGCAGCCGATCTGGAACAGATCATCCACGTTCTCCGCACTGCCGGAAAAACGCTTAATGACGCTTAATACCAGCCGCAGATTCCCCTCAATATAGGTCTCTCGGGCAGCGGTATCTCCTTCACGGATCTTCGCAAATAAAGCTTCCTTGTCTGCCGCCTTTAACAAAGGCAGTTTTGCTGTATTGACACCACAGATTTCCACTTTTCCCTGTACCATAGAGACCTCCCAGATCGTTACTGTTTTTGATAACTACAGTATTCACAGGACTGTAGAAGGATATACTTTGCCGGTAGAATTTCCAGTATTTGCCGAACAAACGGATGGGAGAGGCATATATTATATATATAGAAAGAAAGCAGGAGTATGCATATGCTTTTTTCCGAATTAAAATGCAAAGATGTCATCAATATCAGAGACTGCAAAAAGCTGGGGCATGTCTGTGATCTGGAGTTCGACGAGTGCAGTGGATGTATCTGTAAGATCATGGTGCCGGGAGGGAATCAGTGGCTGGGATTCCTGCGCTGTGAACCGAATATCGTTATCCCGTACAAGGACATCAGGCAGATCGGTCCGGACATAATTTTAGTTGACATTAACTGCTGATTCTCTTATAATATCCGTATAAATAACACGTGGTTTTTAAGAGGAGGATGCCTATGAAATGTCCGTTCTGCAGCCATGAAAATACCAGAGTGATCGATTCGAGACCGGCGGAAGATAACAATTCCATTCGCCGTCGCCGTGTGTGTGATGAATGCGGCAAGCGATTTACCACTTACGAGAAGATCGAAACGATTCCGTTGATCATTATTAAAAAGGACAATAACAGAGAGGCGTATGACCGTTCTAAGATCGAGGCCGGAGTACTCAGAGCCTGCCATAAACGTCCGGTCAGCGCACAACAGATCACGACGTTGGTGGACGAGGTGGAGAACGAGATATTCAACCGGGAAGAACGTGAGATCCCCAGCGGAACCATCGGTGAACTTGTGATGAATAAGCTGAAAGATCTGGATGCGGTAGCTTATGTAAGATTTGCTTCTGTATATCGGGAGTTCAAGGACGTGAACACCTTTATGGATGAATTAAAGAGTGTCCTGAATGACAAGAATCACAATTAAGTTCCGGAAGACTTAAGTTTTCGTAAAAACAGTCGATATTATAACTGAAAATACAGTCAGATAAAGTTGGAATTTCGCATGGCATGTGCGATATAGAAAAAAGAAGGACAAGGAGGTGAATACATGGGAATAGGCGGAGTGAACGGGATCAGCGGAATCGGCAGAATGCAGGATTACAGCATACAGATGCCGCAGCCGGCGAAGACAGTGATCGTGGAAGAGACCGGGGCAGAATCCCATGTAGCCTCTTCGGAACAGATAAATTCGGGGAATTCCGGTGCGGTGAAGGAGGAAGCTCCGGTCGGAGAGCAGAAGCAAAACGCTCCGCTAGAGGACATCTCCATTACGTTCCACAAACAGGACGATTTCGGCTACATCGGCAGGGACAGCGATATCCATTCCCTGGATGTGGAGAAGGCGATCTCCGATATGCGTAAGGACCAGATCTTACAGCAGTACCAGTACTTTGTGGGAAGTAAAACGGTATTTACAGAATAGTTACCTCCGTCTGTCAGGCGTAAGCAAGACACCGGAGGTATTTTTTAATGTTTTCGGAAGAAGTGATACAGACAGAAAAAATAGATTCCGGCAAGTACCAGCTGGCTGACCAGAATCCCCCACAGATATCCCTGCATACCGATCACGGGAATGGCAAAAAATACGAACAGGAGCCGGATCAGAAGACAGACCACGTTGGAGGCAAAGATCCGTCCCGCCATGCCAAGACCCTGCAAAATGCTGGAGAGAGTGGTATCCAGATACAGAAAAGGACAGATGAAGCCCAGAGTCACGATAAAATGACCGGCCAGTTCACTGTGGAACAGTTCCGTTCCCATCCAGTCACCCAGAAACAGAAAGCCACATAGACAACAGGCACCCATGAGACTGCAATACTTTACGGTGCGCAGGGTGGCGTTTATGACGGCTCCACGGTCTCCTTTGGCATGATTTTCGGAGATGGTGGGCAGGAGAAGCACCGCCACGGAGCTGGTAAGGGCGTTAGGAAAAAAGATCATGGGCATGGCCATGCCGGTAAGGACTCCGTATACACTTAAGGCTGTGGTGGTATCATAACCGTAGAGCAGAAGTTTCCGGGGAATGGAGACGGCTTCGATACTTTGTAAAATGTTCAGAACGATACGGTTGGCGGTCAGAGGCAGTGCCATTCCGAGCAGATCCCGATAGACCGGAACAGAAGGACAGATATTTTGCAGGGAAAGAATACTACTGTCCGGATACAGATGTATATACAGGCAGACCAGAGCGATCAGCATGGAAAAGATCTCGCCTACGGTGAGACCTAGAACCGCAGCATTGATGGAGGGAGTACGACCTTCTGCCAGATCGGCTCCGGTGACGAGAAAGACGCAGCTGACTCTTGCAAGCTGCTCTAAAAGCTGTGTAAGAGCAGGCACGGAAGCTTTCTTTTTCCCATAGAAATAACCGTTGATGCAGGCGTGCAGCGCGGCAAAGGGGACAGAGAAGGACAGAATCCGCAGCATGGGTACGGTACGGTGATCTTTTAACAGAAAAATACCGATAGGATCCGCAGAGAAAAACAAAATGGCATTTGTTACAAGAGACAGGGGTAAGGTGATACTGATCCCGGCCAGCAGAGGCTTTAAATTCCCGGAAGGGCGTTTGGCACTATCCGCCGCCACATATTTCGAAATGGCGGTCTGATATCCGGCGGCTGTAAGGGAAAAAGATAGGGATAATGCCGGACTGAGCAGCTGATAGATGCCCATTCCCTCCTCACCGAAGAGCCTGGACAGATAGATACGGTAGAAAAATCCAATGACACGGGTGATAAGGCCGGTTGCAGTCAGAATGATAGTACCGAAGATCAGGGGATGACGTTTGGCATGTTTCATAAGCGGATTTTTTGACCCTTTTGGCTGAAAAGATCTTGCAAAAGTATATTCCGATGACCTTGTTGACAGAACAGTAAAGTGAATGCTATCATGAATAGCAGTAAAATGTGCATGATCAGTTACAAGATATGCAGAAATGAGGCAATATGATATATTTAGATAATGCAGCGACTACGAAAACAGCACCGGAGGTCGTAGATGCGATGCTCCCGTATTTCAGTGAATATTACGGCAATGCCAGCACCATTTACAGTCTGGGTGCCGAGAGCAAAAAGGCTATGGATCATGCCCGCAGGACTATCGCGGACAGCCTGGGTGCGAAGCCGGAAGAGATCTATTTTACCGCCGGCGGTTCGGAGTCCGACAACTGGGCATTAAAAGCCACCGCAGAAGCTTATGCTTCTAAGGGAAAACATATTATTACCACGAAGATCGAGCATCATGCCATTCTCCATACCTGTGAGTATCTGGAGAAGAGAGGCTTTGAGATCACCTATCTGAATGTGGACAGAGACGGACTGATCAGCTTGGACGAGCTGAAAGCAGCCATCCGCCCCGATACCATTCTGATCAGCGTGATGTTTGCCAACAACGAGATCGGTACCATCGAGCCCATCGCCGAGATCGGAGAGATCGCGAAGGAGCACGGCGTATTGTTCCACACCGATGCGGTACAGGCGTATGCACAGGTTCCCATCAATGTGGATGAGATGCATATTGACATGCTCAGTGCCAGCGGCCATAAATTAAACGGCCCCAAGGGCATCGGCTTTTTATATATCCGTAAAGGAGTGAAGATCCGTTCTTTTGTACACGGCGGAGCGCAGGAGAGAAGCCGCAGAGCCGGTACAGAGAACATCCCCGGCATCGTGGGACTGGGGGCAGCCGTAGAGCGTGCTATGCGTATTATGGACAGTAAGACCCAGAGGGAGATCGAACTGCGTGATTATCTGATCGGACGTCTGGAGAACGAGATCCCTCATTGCTGGCTGAACGGTCACCGCACGAAGAGACTTCCGAATAATATCAATTTCTCCTTCCTGTTTATCGAGGGAGAATCCATGCTGATCATGCTGGATATGAAGGGAATCTGTGCTTCCAGCGGATCTGCATGTACTTCCGGATCCTTAGATCCTTCCCATGTGCTGTTAGCCATTGGTTTAAAGCATGAGGAAGCCCACGGTTCCTTACGTCTGACATTGTCTGAGGATAGCACGAAGGAAGAGATGGATATCGTAGCGGAAGAAGTGAAGAAAATCGTCCAGAGACTGCGGGATATGTCTCCTTTATATGAAGATTTTCTGAAAAGTCAGAAGAACAACTAAGCAAGAAAGAAGAGGATAACAGATACATGTACAGTGAAAAAGTAATGGATCACTTTCAGAACCCCAGAAATGTCGGGGAGATTGAGGATGCCAGCGGCGTAGGTACTGTGGGTAACGCCAAGTGCGGAGATATTATGAGAATGTTCCTGGATATTGACGAGAATGGGATCATCCGGGAAGCAAAGTTCAAGACTTTCGGCTGCGGTGCTGCCGTAGCTACCAGCTCCATGGCTACCGAACTGGTAAAGGGCAAGACCATCCAGGAAGCTTTGCAGGTAACGAACAAGGCGGTAATGGAGGCTCTGGACGGACTGCCTCCCGTAAAGGTACACTGCTCACTTTTGGCAGAGGAAGCCATTCATGCAGCTCTGTGGGATTATGCGGAGAAGAACCATATCACCATCGAAGGCCTGCAGAAGCCCAAGAACGATATCAGTGAGGGCGAAGAAGAGGAAGACTATTAAGATCTATGAAGAAAAAAGTAGTGGTTGGCATGTCCGGAGGCGTGGATTCCTCCGTGGCAGCCATGTTATTAAAAAAACAGGGCTATGATGTGATCGGGGTTACCATGCAGATCTGGCAGGACGAGGAGGAAGCGGTGAAGGAAGCCAATGGCGGATGCTGCGGATTGTCTGCGGTGGATGACGCCAGAAGAGTGGCAGAGAGACTGGAGATTCCTTATTATGTCATGAACTTTAAAAAAGAGTTCAAGTGTCATGTCATGGATTATTTTGTGGACGAGTATTTAAGAGGGCATACACCGAATCCCTGCATCGCCTGCAACCGTTACGTGAAATGGGAATCCCTGTTACAGAGGAGCTTAGAGATCGGTGCGGATTATATTGCCACGGGACATTATGCGAGGATCGACAGACTGCCAAACGGTCGTTTTGCTATCCGCAATTCCGTTACGGCGGCGAAGGACCAGACCTATGCGCTGTATAATCTGACCCAGGATCAGCTTTCACATACTCTGATGCCGGTGGGAGAATACACCAAGGATGAGATCCGTGCCCTGGCAGAGGAGGCGGGACTTCCGGTGGCGCATAAGCCGGACAGTCAGGAGATCTGTTTCGTGCCGGACAATGATTATGCTTCTTTTATTGACAGAGAAGCCGGCGAAAAAGTGCCGGGACCGGGCAATTTTGTCACGGAGGACGGTAGGATACTGGGGCATCATAAGGGGATTACTCATTATACCCTGGGGCAGCGCAGAGGATTGGAACTCCCCATGGGAGAGAGGGTGTTTGTTACAGCCATCCGCCCCGAGACCAATGAGGTGGTGATCGGTTCCAATCAGGAACTTTTCACGGATAAAGTATTATGTGAAAATGTGAATTATATGGCAGTGGAGAATATCACAGAACCCATCAGAGTACTGGCGAAGATCCGTTACAACCATAAGGGAGAGTACGGAACCCTTACCAGACAGCCGGACGGCAGAGTGCTTTGTGCTTTTGATGTACCGGTGCGTGCCGCTACCCCGGGACAGGCTATGGTGTTCTATCAGGGCGAACATGTACTGGGCGGCGGGACCATTGTCCTGTAGGAAAACAGGGATCACTATTTTACAATAGTGGTCCTATATTTTTATCACGACACGTAACATCAACAGCGGGGGCGTGCATATAATAGAAGAAAGCTTTTATAATTCACAGGAGAGACTATGGATTATCGATTTTCGTTTCAGAGACCTATGAGAAGAAACAGCTTCTGTTCCATGAAGGGAACGATCGTGGATCTGGTGCCGGCAGGGCAGGGCGGTCGCAGAGCTGATGGATGCCTGCTATTTGCCGCTATCGAGGATACGGATGGCAATACCGTGAACTTTTTTATCAACCCCGATACCTATGTGGTGGATTTTACTACGTTGTCAGTGGGAATGATGGCAACCTTCTGGTATCGCAATGATGCGCCCATGCCCCTGATCTATCCGCCTCAGTATACGGCAGTGGTAGTGGCTGAAGAGAGAAGCGACCGGAATGTGGATGTGAGCTACTACAGCAATTCCCTGGTCAATGAGGAGCAGACATTGCAGCTGAATCTGGATGGCACAGTGGATGTGCGTACCGTGAACAACCAGTATTTCCAGGCGAGTCCCGCGAACCATAATCTGGTGGTCATCTATTCCTCTTCCACGAGAAGCATTCCTGCCCAGACCACGCCGTCTACAGTGGTGGTGCTGTGTGACAGAAGCTGTGGTTAGGCAGACAAAAGAGGACAGTTGTAGTCCATAGACCTATTGAGATTTTTGCAAAAATGTTATACCATAAAACAATCCCCATAGAACATATTCATAGCTGCCTGCGCATAGTGCAGGCAGCCTGTGAGGGGAAGATTACTTATGATCTGGCAGAACGAAAGAGAAAAGAGGATATTATGGGTAAGAAAAAGCAGATGCGTTCTGAAGTAAAAGGGAATGTGAAAAACAGTATAGGAAGAATTGCGTTTGCAGCATTGGCTGTGCTTTTACAGATCGGCTGGATACTGGTATTAATGATCAAACTGTATCAGTATTCTTCAGTGATCTCGCTGCTGACCAGTCTGTTTGCGCTGGCGGTGGCACTCAGGATTTATGGGAAACATACCAATGCCGCATTTAAGATGCCCTGGATCATCGTAATATTGGCATTTCCTGTGTTCGGTCTGTGTATTTACGGATTGTTCGGACATAAAGAGGCTATGCATAAAATCATCCGGAAATTTGAGGATGTGGATGCACAACTGATTCCTCTGAATGTTCAGGATGAGACAATATTGCAGCAGCTGGAGCAGGAAGATCCTCTGCTGGCAAATCAATGCCATTATATCTGGAAGTATGGTAATTATCCGGTGTATGACACGACAGCTGTGAAATTCTATCCGGAAGCTTATCTGGGATACGAGGAACAGCTTAAGGAGCTGGAGAAGGCAAAGCACTTTATATTTCTGGAATATCATGCCATAGAGGAGGCGGAGGCTTTTGCACGACTGAGGGATGTATTGGCAAGAAAGGCTGCTGAGGGCGTGGAAGTCCGTATCCTGTACGACGATGTGGGCTGTATCGGCTTTCTGGATAAAAGCTTTATAGACCGCATGAATGCCATTGGTGTACAGTGCCGGGTATTTAACTATGTAGTGCCTTTTTTAAATATTTTTATGAATAACCGCGATCATCGTAAGATCATGGTCATCGACGGAAAAGTGGGATTCACCGGTGGATATAACCTGGCGGACGAGTATTTCAATATCACGCATCCTTACGGTTACTGGAAGGATACCGGAGTGAAGCTGACCGGCAGAGCGGTACAGAACTTTACCATGATGTTCTTGGAAATGTGGAATGTTATGGGACAGGCGGACACGGATTATGAAAAGTATCTGAAGGCGTCGCAGGAAGGTGTGGAAGACGGAAATGTGCAGAAGGCGTCCGGCTATGTACAGCCCTATGCGGATTCTCCTCTGGACGGAGAGCCGGTGGGAGAGAATGTCTACCTGAACCTGATCAAGACAGCGAAAAAACGCCTCTATGTGGCAACTCCTTATCTGATCATCAGTGATGAGATGACGAGAGAGCTGGGACTGGCGGCAAAACGTGGCGTGGATGTACGGGTATTTACCCCCGGTATTCCGGATAAAAAAGTAATCTACGGTGTGACCAGATCCTATTACTCCGGACTGGTACGCCAGGGAGTGAGGATCTATGAATATACCCCGGGCTTTTTGCATGCGAAGCAGATGCTCTGCGATGAGGATACGGCGACCGTCGGTACCATCAATATGGATTACCGGAGCCTGTATCACCATTTTGAAAACGGTGTGTGGATGCACGGCTGTGATGCCATCCGGGATATTGAGGCGGATTTTGATAAGCTGATACAGGATAGTGAGGAAGTCACCGATAAATACCGGGATGGAAGGAAAAATATGGCAGTGAGAGGCTGGCAGTGTATCATGCGGCTGATCGCGCCGTTGCTGTAACAGACATAATAACGGAAAGCTGGAGATTACGATGAAAATACTGGTCAGTGCCTGTCTGCTGGGCGAAAACTGTAAATATAACGGGAAAAATAATTACAGCGAGCGTGTGGCAAAATATCTGGAAGGGCATGAGGTGATCCCGGTATGTCCTGAGGTGCTGGGAGGACTTCCGACCCCGAGGGGTCCGTCGGAGATCGTGAGCGGCGAGGTCATAAACTGCAAAGGTGTAAATGTGGACAGGCAGTTTCGGGAAGGCGCAGAGGAGGCTCTGCGGATTGCAAAAGAGAATGGCATCGATCTGGCAATCTTACAGTCACGAAGTCCCAGCTGCGGCGTAAAGCAGATTTATGATGGAAGCTTTACCGGTAAACTCATCCCCGGACAGGGAGTATTTGCACAATTGCTGGAAAAGAACGGCTTCCGGGTGATGGACTGTGAGGAAATATAATGGCAAAAATATTATTGTTTGGCGTGAGTACACATAAAGACCGGGCTGTGCGTGTGGCAGCGGAGAAAATAGGTGTGGATGTGACGGCAGTGAACCGCAGGGACTATGGACAGAAGATCGGCACACTGGCGGAAATCAGCGGTTTTCATAAGAATGGAAAAATATATAGCGGTCCTGATTTTGCAATGGAAATGCTGGTGTTTTCCGGAATGGATTCGCAACAGGTGGATGCATTCCTGGCAGAATATAAGGCAACCGGCTTACCACCGGTTGCCCTGAAGGCGATTGTGACACCGTATAATGTCTCATGGACAGCGGATGCGTTGCTTCGCGAGCTGATGAAGGAACACATTCAGCTTGGAGGATAGGGAATAAAGAAAATTACAGCTTGTGGTATTCCGGGCTGCGTTTTTCATAGATCGTATAATATTTGAAACCGCACAGCTGCAGAATCTCGGAGGCCAGATCCAGATAGGATCCTACATCCTGTGCTTTGTGGGCATCACTGCCAACGGTAATGATCTCGCCGCCCAGTTCGTGATAGCGGCGGAGAACATCGGTACAGGGATGAGGCTGTCTGAGACCATAGCGGAAGCTTCCGGTATTCAATTCCAGGCCCTTGCCACTGTGAACCAACAGTTCCAGAATCGGATCGATGGCATCCTTATATTTATCGTAGGAGTAATTTTTGTCCTTGGAAGGCGCCACACGGACGATATAATCCAAGTGCCCTAAGACGTCATAATCGTCATGGCATTTCAGATTTTCCAGCGTCTCTGCAAAATAAGCACGGATGGCTTCCTCCTCGGAGGAAAACTTCTCAAAATATTCGGGGTAATAGGGATCCATTCCCCGGCACAGGTGGGTAGAGCCAATGACGAAATCAAAATCATAGGCGGAAGTAAAATCTTCGTCTTGGTCGGCCAGATGCGGCTGCAAGCCTAATTCCACACCGAAGAGAACCCGCATTTTCCCTTCGTATTTGGCGCGGCAGCGGAGGATGTCATACAAATAAGAATCTGTATTCAGCAAAAAGATACTGCCGGGACCTTCCTCAGTATTTGGATAATCAAAATCGTTATGCTCGGTGAAACACATGGTTTCCAGTCCAAGAGAGATCCCTTTATCGATCATCTCCGGCATGGGAGCCTGGGCATCTCCGGAAAAAGAAGAGTGAAGATGACAATCTGCTTTGATAGACATATTTTTTATCCTTTCTGGTTATCATTCTGTTGTAAGTCATTTACAGGGTACAGTATAGCAAAAAACGGAGCAAAAATCATACCATTTCTAAACAAACTGTAAAATTTACCACAAAATCACAAATATTTTGCATTTACATCTTGAATTATAAAGAGGAATTAGGTAAAATGAATTTGCTGATAAAATTTTGACAATCTGTGAATCACAGTAAGTCAAAAGATATAAAATTAATATTTTAGGAGGAAACTAAAATGGCAGTAAGAGTAGCAATTAATGGTTTCGGCCGTATTGGTCGTCTTGCATTCAGACAGATGTTCGATGCAGAAGGATATGAAGTAGTAGCAATCAACGATTTAACCAGCCCTAAGATGCTGGCACATCTGTTGAAGTATGATTCTTCTCAGGGTGTTTACAAGTATGCAAGCACCGTTGAGGCTGGCGAGGACAGCATCACCGTTAACGGCAAGACCATCACCATCTACAAAGAGGCTGACGCAAGCAAGCTTCCTTGGGGTGAATTAAAGGTTGATGTAGTTCTGGAGTGTACCGGATTCTACACCTCTAAGGAGAAGGCTTCCGCACATATCACTGCCGGTGCCCGTAAAGTTGTTATTTCTGCTCCCGCAGGTAACGACCTTCCTACCATCGTATACAATGTTAACCACAAGACCCTGAAGCCCGAAGATACCGTTATCTCCGCAGCTTCCTGCACCACCAACTGCTTAGCACCTATGGCTAAGGCTCTGAACGATTGCAGACCTATCATGAGCGGTATCATGACCACTGTTCACGCTTATACCGGTGACCAGATGATCCTTGACGGACCTCAGAGAAAGGGCGATCTGAGAAGAAGCCGTGCAGGCGCTTGCAACATCGTTCCCAACTCTACCGGTGCAGCTAAGGCAATCGGCCTGGTAATTCCCGAACTGAACGGCAAGCTGATCGGCTCCGCTCAGCGTGTTCCGACCCCTACCGGTTCTACCACCATTCTGGTAGCAGTAGTTAAGGGCGCTGTAACCAAGGAAGAGATCAACGCAGCAATGAAGGCTGCTTCTACCGAGTCCTTCGGTTACAACACCGATGAGATCGTATCTTCCGATATCGTAGGCAGCACCTACGGTTCCATCTTCGATGCAACTCAGACCATGGTTGCTCCTATGGAAGATGGCAATACTCAGGTACAGGTTGTATCCTGGTATGATAACGAGAACAGCTACACCTCTCAGATGGTTCGTACCATCAAGTACTTCAGCGAGTTAGCATAAGCCGACAGGCGTTAACGCGTAAAGACCTATCAGGGTCCGGTCTTACAAGGACCGGGCCCTTTTTAGATACTAAAATAATTGGAGGTTAATACCATGGGATTAAATAAGAAATCTGTAGATGACATTAACGCAAAAGGAAAGAGAGTCCTGGTAAGATGCGACTTTAACGTTCCCTTAAAGAACGGTGAGATCACTGACGATACCCGTATCGTTGCAGCTCTGCCTACCATCAAGAAGCTGATCAATGATGGCGGCAAGGTAATTCTTTGCTCTCATCTGGGTAAGGTAAAGAACGGCCCCAACGAAGGCGAATCTCTGGCACCCGTTGCCAAGAGACTGTCCGAGAAGCTGGGCAAAGAGGTTACTTTCGTAGCTGACTACAATGTAACCGGCGAAGCAGCTACCAAGGCTGTTGAGAACATGAAGGAAGGCGACGTTGTTCTGCTTCAGAATACCCGTTTCCGTGGCGCAGAAGAGACCAAGAACGGTGAGGAGTTCAGCAAAGAGCTGGCTGACCTGGCTGATCTGTATGTATGTGATGCATTCGGCTCTTCTCACAGAGCACATGCTTCCGTAGCAGGCGTTACCAAGTTCATCACCGCTAAGGGTGGTCAGAACGTAGTAGGTTACCTGATGGAGAAGGAGATCAACTTCTTAGGTAAGGCTGTAGAAGATCCCGTAAGACCTTTCGTAGCTATCCTGGGTGGTGCTAAGGTTGCTGATAAGCTGAACGTTATCTCCAATCTGTTAGAGAAGTGCGATACCCTGATCATCGGTGGTGGTATGGCTTACACCTTCTTAAAGGCAAAGGGATATGAAATCGGTAAGTCTCTGGTAGATGATACCAAGATCGACTACTGTAAGGAAATGATGGAAAAGGCTGAGAAACTGGGCAAGAAGCTGTTACTGCCTGTTGATTCCGTAACCATCGCTGATTTCCCTAACCCGATCGATGCTCCTGTTGAGGTTCAGGTATATGATGTTACCAACATGCCTGCAGACAGAGAGGGATGTGATATCGGACCCAAGACTGCAGCTCTGTATGCTGAGGCTGTTAAGACTGCTAAGACCGTTGTATGGAACGGACCTATGGGCGTATTCGAGAATCCTACCCTGGCAGCAGGTACCATCGCTGTAGCGAAGGCTCTGGCTGAGACCGATGCAACTACCATTATCGGTGGTGGTGACTCCGCAGCAGCTGTTAACCAGCTTGGTTTCGCTGACAAGATGAGTCACATCTCTACCGGTGGCGGAGCTTCCCTGGAGTTCCTGGAAGGCAAAGAGCTTCCCGGCGTTGCCGCAGCAGACGACAAATAAGCAGATGTTGTGAAGGCAACGCCGTGAGTTGCCGCAGCAGACGACAAATAAGTATAAGTTATTCTGAGGAGAATGCCTCAGGCATTCTCCGGTATACAATAAGAACGATAAAAAATAAGAGGTGTATGGTTATGGCAAGAAAGAAGATCATTGCCGGCAACTGGAAGATGAACATGACTCCCAGCCAGGCAGTAGAACTGATCAATACTTTAAAGCCCCTCGTAGCAAATGATGAAGTAGACGTACTGCTGTGCGTTCCCGCAATCGACATCATTCCCGCTATGGAGGCAGCAAAAGGTTCCAATATCATGATTGGTGCCGAGAATATGTACTTCGAGGAGAAGGGTGCTTTCACCGGCGAGATTTCTCCCGCAATGTTAGATGATGCAGGTGTGAAGTATGTGATCATCGGTCACTCCGAGAGAAGAGAGTACTTTGCAGAGACTGATGAGACCGTGAACAAGAAAGTCCTCAAGGCTTTCGAACATGGCATTACTCCCATCATCTGCTGTGGTGAGACTTTGACGCAGAGAGAGCAGGGTGTTACCATCGACTTCATCCGTCAGCAGATCAAGATCGCATTCCTGAATGTAACTGCTGCACAGGCAGCAACCGCTGTGATCGCATACGAGCCCATCTGGGCAATCGGTACCGGCAAGGTAGCTACTACCGAGCAGGCACAGGAAGTATGTAAGGCAATCCGTGAGTGCATCGCTGAGATCTATGATGATGCAACTGCAGCAGCTATCCGTATCCAGTACGGCGGATCCGTATCTGCTTCCAGCGCTCCCGAACTGTTTGCACAGGCAGACATCGACGGTGGTCTGGTAGGCGGTGCTTCCCTGAAGGCTGATTTCGGACAGATCGTAAACTATAAGTAATAGAACAATTGCACAAAAAATAAGGGTTCAAAACCCTTGAAAAAAGAGGATTCTTTGTTGAAAGCCAACAATGGAATCCTCTTTTGTTATGTTATATAATCTAATAAGTATCACCTTTTTCTATCACTAAACTATCATCAGGAATGGCGGGTTATGCCATTTTCTTACGTAGATTACGGCAGATAGATTAAAATGAATGTGGTTGCGGCTGGGGATTAATACGGTATAATTTCAGTATCTGGAAGTCTGAGACACATGGAAAGGCAGGGAACGCTTTATGAAATATGTATTTACAAATGGAAAAATCTTAAACGGTACAAAAGACATGCAGGTACAGGAGGGGCAGGTCATTCTGGTGGGAAATGAGAGGATTACAGAGATTCTGCCAGCGGAAGAAGCCGGGAAACGAAACCTGAAGGCTTCCGGGTATGAAGAGATCGACCTGCAGGGAAAATATATCCTGCCCGGACTGATCAATATGCATGTACATCTGGCGGGTAACGGAAAGCCGCAGAAGAAGCAGAGAGACAATGAAGCGTTGGTGAAAAAGATCATGAGCAATGGTCTGACCAAAGCGATCGCCTATCACATGGTCTGTGGCTTTGCCAAAGACGAGCTGTACAGTGGTGTGACCACAATCCGTACCGTGGGAGGCCTGGGAGATTTTGATACCAGACTGCGGGATGACATTGCCGCAGGCAAAAAGCCAGGGCCCAGAATCCTCGCAGCGAACGAAGGCATCTCTGTCCCCGGCGGACATATGGCCGGCTCCGTGGCAATCGCGGCAGGCAGCATCGAAGAAGCTTTGCAGCATTTGGAAATTGCCAAAGCACAGAAGGTGGATCTGGTAAAACTCATGATCACCGGCGGCGTACTGGATGCGAAAGAAAAAGGGGTGCCCGGTGAATTAAAAATGGCTCCCGAAATGGTAAAGGCAGTCTGCGATAAAGCGCATGCCATGGGATATAAGGTAGCGGCTCATGTGGAGTCTCCTAAGGGGGTAAAAGTTGCTCTGCAGAATGGGGTAGACTCTATCGAACACGGTGCAAAAGCGGACGAAGAGATGATAGCGCTTTTTAAGGAACACAATGCATTTCTGTGTACTACATTGTCTCCGGCGCTTCCTTATGCACTGTTCGATCGTTCCATTACTAATGCTTCCGAAGTGGAACAGTTTAACGGCAATGTGGTATTTGAAGGTATCATTGACTGTGCGAAGGCGGCGATTGCCAACGATATTCCTGTGGTACTGGGCAATGATGTGGGATGCCCCTGGATCACCCAGTATGATTTCTGGAGAGAATTGTACTACTTCCACAAGTATGTGGGAGTCTCCAATACTTTTGCACTGTACACCGCTACCTGCCGGGGCGCCGAAATGGCAGGCATCGGAGATATCACCGGTACACTGGAACCCGGTAAATGCGCGGATATGATCGTGGTGGAGAAGAATCCTTTGGAGGACATAAGGGCACTTCGTAATGTGGATATGGTTGTGTCGCAGGGGAAAGTGCTCCGTTCCCCGAAGGTGAAGAAAAAGCAGATCGTAGAGACGGAACTGGACAAATTTTTATAAGGAAATAGCATATGACTTTTGATAAATTAGAGAAAAATCTTATGGATGTGATCCAGGAGGAACAGGCTAAGTTAGGGTTTCGCAGAGAGAAAATCCGCCTGTATTATCCTTTAACTACATTGAATCATTTACTGGATACTGAGGATACGGCCGAACAGATGGAAATCACACTTGCCGGACAGCCGGAGAGTATGACGCGGAAGCTTGGAAACCTTGATGTTACCCGCAGAGGAGACCGCTTCTGTCTCTGTATTCCGGAGGAGGGCAGTGCTTATGTCCATGAGCATTTTGCGGAGACAGGATTTATCTATGAATTGATCCGGCTGATCGGTGAACATGATTGTAAGCTCGAGGATATACGACGGTTATTTTTAAGTCACTCCGAGAATATTTATGTGGAAGAGATGCAGGGTGAGGATTTTGATGTTATGATCCGTTTCCCGGAAGGGATGGGGGACCCTTATTGCTATTGCTTTCGTGACGAAGGGTGTCATGTGATCTATCACCGTTTTCTGCCGGAAGATTATGCGGAGCTGATGAAAGCGTGAGATAGCAGGGGAGCGAACGATAAGAAAAGATTAAGTGCAATTTTAGCATATGGAAATACGTCAGAATGTATGGTAAGATATAGGAAGTTCCATTAAGAAAAATGTCGTAAAAGGCAGAAGGCGAGGGGTAAGATGATCTTTAAGTGTAAAAACTGTGGCGGTAATGTGGTCTACAGCCCGGAGAGAAAGAAAATGTTCTGTCCTTTCTGTGAGAGCGAGGACAGTGAAGAACGCCAGGATGGCGTGATCGAGACGAGCGGTGACGAAAACAGTATTGCGTCGGAAGCGTCCCAGGCAGCAGGAGCAGATCAACCGAAAGGAAAGCTGTCGGCAGCCGAAGGGGAAGCCCTGAAAAAGGTGAATAAGGTATGTCCAAACTGTGGTGGTGAAATACCAATGACAGCGAGTACCTCCGCAACTCAGTGCCCCTACTGTGACAACTATGTGATCGTAGACGATCAGATAGCCGGAAGCTATACACCGCATATGCTGATACCGTTCCGTATGGGTAAGGAAGGCTGCAAAAAGCTGATCCGTGATAAATTTGAAAAATGTATTTTTGCACCGACAGATTTTCTGTCTGAGGTGAGACTGAATGGTATCCACGGTGATTATGTACCATTCTGGTTTTATGATTATGATACCAATTGTACATTCCACGGAGAAGGTACCAAGGTGCGTAGCTGGACTACCGGTAATACCCAATATACCGAGACTTCTTATTACGATATTGTCCGGGATATGGATATTAATTTTGACAATATTCCGGTGGATGCATCCATCGGAATGCCGGATGATGTCATGGATCTGATGGAGCCTTTTGATTATAAGGAACTTCAGGAGTTCAAACCGGAGTACCTGTCCGGATTTTACAGTGAGCGTTACAATATGACCTCCGATCTGGTGGAGAGCCGGGCGAAGGCGAAGATGCAGGAAGATGCGCAGAAGATGCTGCATGACAGCTATTCCGGTTATTCCAGCGTCCGCAAACTGGGAGAAAATATCAGCGTAACAGGCAGTGAGGTAAATTATGGACTTCTGCCGGTATGGAAGTATGATTATACCTATAAAGGGAAAGAGTATCCTTTCTATGTGAACGGACAGACCGGTAAACTGGTAGGTACCGCACCGATTTCCAAAGCAAAGGTGTGGGCTTACGCAGGAACACTTGGTGTGACACTGGCGGCAATTTTATGCATGGTAAATGCGATTGCCAGTCTGCTGTAGAGATTATGAGGGAAGGATAACGGGACAATGGAAAAAGATATTAAGAGAGAAGCACTGAGACAGTACTTCAAATATTTTAAAATATGGTTTATCATTGCCGGAATATTGGCAGTGATCACTATCGGAGCGGCAGTTGTTCATGCACTTACTCCTAAGCCCGTACGGGGCAACAGTCAGGAGCCCACAGAGCGTGTATATGACTATGCGGATATGTTGACGGATGAAGAGGAGCAGAGTCTGCGGGAATATATTGCGGAGTGTGAGGAGAAGATTCAGGCAGATATCGTCATCGTAACAATCTCCGAATCGGTAGAATATGATCTGCAGGATCCGGATCTTCCGGAGGCATTTCATGCGAAGGAGGTCGGCAGCACCGACTGGAGCACTGCTATGAGAGATCTGGCAGATAACTTCTATGATTACAATAATTACGGCTATAACAAGGTACATGGCAACGGCGTTCTGCTTCTGGATAATTCCTATGAGGGACAGAAGGGAAGCTGGCTGTCCACCTGCGGAAATGTCTATGATTATTTTGGTGATTATGAGATCGACCAGGCATTGTATGCAGTGGATGACTACATAGACGAAAGTCCCTACAGAGCATATAAGAATTGTATCAGTTATGTGACCCGGACCATGGAGGAGAGCCAGGAAAGCATGCCTATGACATTTGCTCCATGGATTCTGGTAGGACTTGTGGTCGCTCTGATCTATGCAGCGGTGAATCTGCATCAGAGCAAAGCGAAGGATACTACCGCAACAAACCAGTATGTCGACGGTAAAAAGCCAAAGATCAACGATACCAGAGATCAGTATCTGCGTAAGAATGTGGTTACCAGAAGAATCGAGACCAGCAGTAGCAGCGGCGGAAGCAGCCACCACAGCGGAGGTCATGGTGGAAGCCACAGAAGCAGCAGCGGTGTCAGCCATGGCGGTGGTGGACACAGAAGATAAGAAATATGTGCGGGCTTATCGCCCGCACATATTAAATTGCACAATAAAAGCACCTACATGACGGTATAGGTGCTTTTTGTATGCCTTAAATTCTGTATCAGTTCAAGAAAAATTAAGCCATTCCGTTAACAGCTTTGCTCAGACGGGAAATCTTTCTTGCCACGTTGTTCTTGTGGTAAACGCCCTTAGAAGCAGCCATCTCGATGGTCTTGGTAGCAGCGGTCAGTTCAGCCTTTGCAGCTTCCTTGTCGCCGGACTCAACTGCGGCGTATACCTTCTTGATAGCGGTCTTAACGCCGGAACGGATAGCTTTGTTTCTGTCAGCTCTTGTGCGGGATACTAAAATTCTCTTTTTTGCAGATTTAATGTTAGCCAAGTCGTACACCTCCATAATGTATACAATAAAATTATAATTTACAAGAAATGTTTCACTTTAGCCAGACACGGAAGACTAACGTAAACATACTATTGTAGTTTAGACAATCTGCCGCCTTTTGTCAATACATATTTTGCGTTTTTTTGTAAAAAATATATTGCCAAGAAAGGCAGGCAGAGAGTGTAAAATGGATAATTTTCAGATCAGAACGGACCTTGCCCTGGAGGCAAGAGAAAGCGTCAACGAGGAAGAAAGTAAATTACGGGGTGTGTCGGTGGAAGAACACTACGAGGAAGAGGCGGATCTTCGTATCACTAAGGTTACGATCGATACGAAAAATGCAGAGAAAATGCTGGGAAAACCCATGGGAGTCTATGTGACGATGGAGGCTCCGGCGATGGTGGAGCCGGATGATGATTATCATCGGGAGATTTCAGAAGCACTGGCGGAAGAACTTCTGAAAATGATGCCGCAGGAACAGGAAGAACAGTCGGTACTGGTGGTGGGCCTGGGCAACAGAGAAGTGACTGCGGATGCACTGGGACCTCAGGTGGTAGATAACCTCCTGATCACCAGACATGTAGTGAAAAATTATGGTAAGGCAGCATATAACTGCACCCGGATGAATCTTGTCAGCAGCATTGAGCCGGGAGTCATGGCCAAGACCGGCATGGAGACAGCGGAAATCATAAGCGGAGTTGTAAAAGAGACCGGACCGGATGTGCTGATCGTTGTGGATGCGCTGGCTGCCCGCAGTACCAGAAGACTGAACCGAACGATCCAGATTACCAATACCGGGATCCAGCCGGGCTCCGGTGTGGGAAATCATCGTAATGCACTGACACAGGAAACGCTGGGAGTGCCGGTGATAGCTATAGGAATTCCTACGGTAGTGGATGCAGCTACCATTGTAGGGGATGCCCTGGAAAAACTGATGAGTGGCGAGAAGGAATTTGATGCGGTGAAATATATGGGACAGCATAGAATGGCATTTGCGGAACTGAACAATATGTATATGACGGGAAAAGATATTGATTCTGTAGTGAAGAGGGTCAGCTATACTGTGTCCGAAGGAATCAATATAGCCATGGAAAAATCATTTGTGGTATAACGAATCAAAGAAAACGTGCCGGCATATATATAGGGGAGAACGTATGGGAAGGGGAGTGGCGGCGGTAAAAATGAGTCAAAGGAACATGCATCGGACGGCGTTGCTCCTTATGGTCGGAAGCGGCATTTTGCTGACGGCCGGAAACGGAACGGATGCTTATCCGATCGTTGGGTATTCTCAGGCGGTTGCAGCCTCTGAAGACAGCACGGGAATATTGCTGGAACAGTCGGTACAGGGACTGGTGCCCCTGTTGGGATACGGAGATATTCGGGAAACGCGGACACAGCCGCCGGAGGATGAGTCTACGTGGCATACACTGACAACGGAAGAATTGTTGGGAGCAGATGGAATTCTTCCGCAATCCAGTGAAAAGGAAACACAGGAGGTGGCGGAACCGGCGGAGAGTACTTCCGCAACAGCCGGCGGAGAATTTGTTCCGGCCGGCAGACAGATGCAGATTGACCTTGCACAGTTAAAGGACTACGAATCGTTGGTAGGAAATTTTTATGCAATAGATGCCAATACCATGATAGGAAGCGATCAACTATCCGTGGATAAGTTTATGGAAATCGATATGACCATGGCGAAACAGGAGGGAGAAGGTCCACAGATCCTGATCTATCACACCCATTCCCAGGAGGCATTTGCAGATTCTGTGCCGGGAGATGTGAACACAGGTATTGTGGGAGTGGGAGAATATCTGACACAGGTGCTTACGGAACAATACGGCTACCGGGTACTTCATCATACCGGACAATATGATGTGGAAACCAGAGACAATGCTTATTCCAGGGCGCTTCCGGAAGTGGAACAACTACTTGCAAAGAATCCGTCCATTCAGGTGGTGATAGATCTGCACCGAGATGAAGTAGCACAGGACACCAGACTGGTGACGGAACTGCAGGGCAGACCCACCGCTAAATTTATGTTCTTTAACGGACTCAGCCGCACGCGCAAGACAGGAGATATCGATTATCTCCGGAATGAGAATCAGGAGGCAAATCTGGCATTTTCTTTTCAGATGCAGCTGAAGGCAGCGGAGTATTACCCGGGTCTGACCCGCAGAATCTATTTGAAGGGATACAGATACAATATGCATCTGTGTCCCAGGACGCTTCTGGTGGAACTGGGAGCGCAGAATAATACATATGAGGAAGCCATCAATGCCTGTGATCCGCTGGCACATATTTTGGATATGGTCCTTGGAGGGGAATGATCTGATTTACGAATGCTGATTTACGAATCAAAGCAAAAACATAGACAAGAATGCGGATTTTATGCTACAATCGTTAGATGCAAGAATATGTCAGGAAAGGACAGCAGTATGACAGCGATAGATCAGAGCAAGATCCGCAATTTTTGTATTGTGGCACATATAGATCATGGAAAATCCACTTTGGCAGACCGTATTATTGAGAAGACCGGTCTGCTGACCAGCAGAGAAATGCAGGCACAGGTTCTGGATAATATGGATCTGGAGAGAGAGCGTGGCATCACCATCAAGGCACAGGCAGTACGCACGGTATATCAGGCGCAGGACGGAGAAGAGTATATCTTTAACTTGATCGATACTCCGGGACATGTGGACTTTAACTACGAAGTCAGCCGTTCTCTGGCGGCCTGCGACGGCGCGATCCTGGTGGTGGATGCGGCACAGGGCATTGAGGCACAGACACTGGCGAATGTCTATCTGGCACTGGATCATGACCTGGATGTCTTCCCGGTCATCAATAAGATCGACCTGCCCAGTGCGGATCCCCAGAGAGTGATTGAGGAGATCGAGGATGTTATCGGCATCGAGGCACAGGATGCACCGCTGATATCCGCAAAAAACGGTATCGGCATTGAGGAAGTGTTAGAGCAGATCGTGAAGAAAATTCCCGCACCAAAGGGCGATCCAACGAATCCTCTGCAGGCGCTGATCTTTGATTCCGTGTATGATTCCTACAAGGGTGTCATTATCTTCTGCCGTGTCATGGAAGGTACCGTGAAAAAGGGCACTGTCATCCGCATGATGGCTACCGGAGCCAGGGAGGAAGTAGTGGAGGTCGGATACTTCGGCGCCGGTCAGTTTATTCCCTGCGAAGAGCTTTCCGCGGGAATGGTAGGTTATATTACCGCTTCCATTAAAAATGTAAAAGACACCGCAGTGGGTGATACGGTGACAGACGATAACAATCCCTGTGCAGTGCCCCTGCCCGGTTATAAAAAAGTCCAGTCCATGGTGTATTGTGGTCTGTATCCCGCAGACGGCTCCAAATACCCAGATCTGAGAGATGCCCTGGAAAAATTACAGTTAAACGATGCGTCCCTGTTTTATGAACCGGAGACCTCCGTGGCATTGGGATTTGGTTTCCGCTGCGGATTCCTGGGACTGTTGCATTTGGAGATTATTCAGGAGCGTCTGGAACGAGAGTATAATCTTGATCTGGTGACCACTGCTCCCGGAGTAGTCTATAAGGTACACAAGACCAATGGGGAAGTGATCGAGCTGACCAATCCTTCCAATCTGCCGGATCCTTCCGAGATCGAATACATGGAGGAGCCTGTGGTAAATGCGGAGATTATGGTAACCTCTGAATTTATCGGATCTATTATGGAATTGTGCCAGGAGCGTCGCGGCAAGTATCTTGGCATGGAATATATCGAAGGCACCAGAGCATTGTTAAAATACGAATTGCCTTTGAACGAGATTATTTACGATTTCTTTGATGCACTGAAATCCCGCTCCCGCGGTTATGCTTCTTTTGATTATGATCTGAAGGGTTATGAGAGATCCAATCTGGTGAAGCTGGACATTCTGATCAACCGCGAGGAAGTGGATGCACTGTCCTTCATTGTCTGCGCGGATTCCGCCTATGAGAGAGGCCGTAAGATGTGTGAGAAATTAAAGGATGAGATTCCGAGACACCTCTTCGAGATTCCCATTCAGGCAGCTATCGGCGGCAAGGTGATCGCCAGAGAGACCGTAAAGGCTATGCGTAAGGATGTGCTGGCAAAATGCTACGGCGGTGATATTACCCGTAAGAAAAAGCTGCTGGAGAAGCAGAAAGAGGGTAAAAAGCGTATGCGGCAGTTCGGTAACGTAGAGATCCCGCAGAAAGCATTTATGAGCGTTTTGAAACTGGATGACAAGAATTAGCCATAATTTTTTGAAGGAGTAATATGAATCAGAAGGAACTGGAAATATATATTCATATTCCCTTTTGCATAAAAAAGTGCAGCTATTGTGACTTTCTGTCTGCTCCTGCTACGGAGCAGACGGTAGAGTCCTATATGGCTGCACTTTTTGCCGAAATCGAAGGGAAGTCCGGTAAATATCGGGATCGCAGAGTGGTGTCAGTGTTTATTGGTGGAGGAACGCCGTCGCGGCTTACCGGAGAGCAGATGGGGCAGCTGATGGCGTGTATCAGACGGCATTTTTTCCTGGACCCGGCGGCAGAGATCACGACGGAAGTAAATCCGGGAACCGTGTCAGAGGAAAAGTTACGTACCTTTCGTAAGGCAGGGATCAATCGCCTGAGCATCGGAATGCAGTCCGCACAGGATGAAGAACTACGTGAACTCGGCAGGATCCATGATTTTGCCGGATTTCTTGAAGCATATGAAGCAGCGGTGCAGGCAGGATATACGAATATCAATGTGGATGTTATGAGCGGATTGCCGGGACAGACGCTTGAAAGTCTACGGGATACCCTGGGGAAACTATTGGCACTCCGGCCTATGCCACAGCATGTTTCGGCATATAGTCTGATCGTGGAGGAGGGAACCCCTTTTGCGAGGATGGCGGAGCGGGGAGAATTACAGTTGCCGGAGGAAGATACGGAGCGGGCAATGTATGAGGAGACCAGGGAGATACTGGCAAAATATGGCTTTCATCGTTATGAGATATCCAATTATGCCAGGGATGGGTATGAGTGCCTTCATAATGTCGGTTACTGGATCCGCAGGGATTATCTGGGCTTTGGCATTGGCGCGGCATCGCTGGTTGATAATGTGAGATTCCAGAATGGACGGGATCTTATCACATACTTGGAGAATCCGCAGAATTGCAGGGAAGAAGAACAGGTGCTTACGGAGCAGGAGCAGATGGAGGAGACCATGTTTTTGGGACTGCGTCTGATCCGGGGAATCTCCTATGAACAGTTTGAAAAACAGTATGGCAGAAGTCTTCCCGAGGTATATGGACCGGTGATCACGCAGAATATTGCAGACGGCTTACTCCGGGAATACACAGAGGAGTCAGGGGAGAGATTTCTGGCACTTACGGAAAAGGGACTGGATGTAAGCAATTATGTGATGGCACAGTTTTTATTCTGAGGTCTGTGAGGACTGACAGGCACTTGTGGACAGAACAACACATAAAATAACATAAGCAACTGTCCACGGAGGTGCTTTTTGAAGACCTTTCAGCAACCCTTAACCGCAGGAGAAGAAGCTTATTATATCCGTTTACTCAGGGAAGGTACCGTGGAAGAAGCCATACAGGCGAAAGAAATTCTGGTGGAGAGGAATTTACGCCTGGTGGCGCATATCGCCAAAAAATACCAGAATGTGGAAGAAGATATGGAGGACCTGATCTCCATCGGATGTATCGGACTGATCAAAGCAGTGAATTCTTTCGATTCCGGAAAAGGCAGGCTGGCTACGTATGCCTGTCGTTGTATCGATAATGAACTTCTGATGATGCTGCGAAGCCGTAAAAAGCTGTCCAGGGAAGTATCTCTATATGAACCGATCGGTCAGGATAAGGAAGGTAATGCTATTCACCTCCTGGATGTGATCGAAGAGAAACAGAAGGATATTGTGGAGGATATGGAGCTCGGAAGAAATATCAGACGCCTGTTTTCGGCCCTTGATCACTGCCTGTCAGACAGAGAATACCGGATTCTTGTAATGCGTTACGGCCTGCGGGGGCAGAAAGAACATACGCAGCAGGAGGTCGGGGATATTCTTGGAATCTCCAGAAGCTATGTGTCCCGTATGGAAAAACGAGCGCTGCATAAGCTTGCATCTAAGCTTCGGGAAGACTAAACACAATCTTGTCAATTATTAGACACTGTGATATATTTATTTTTGTAAGTACGTTTGGATAAGAGGGGGGAATATCGGGGATGCATTTTGTGAAAACGGAAGAATTAAAGACGGGAATGCGTCTTGCCAGACCTATATATAATAAGAAAAGTATTCTTTTGTTTGACAGGAATTCTCTTTTGTCGGTACAGGCAATAGAGAGCATACGCAATTTCGGTCTGATCGGTGTCTATGTTTTAGAGCCTGCGGAACCGCTACCTCCCATGACGCAGGAGGATCTGGAATTTGAGCGGTTCCAGATCAAGGCGGTCAGTGCGATCGAAGAAGAGCTGGATCGCATTCTGAAGACCAGAAAACAGAGCAGGATCCAGACGATTGCGGATATGGTTATCCGCAACTACGGACATTTGGATGAGAAGATTAATTTTTATCAGAATCTGAGAAGCCTGGAAGATTATGTTTCCAGACATTCCCTAAATGTGGCAATACTCTGTGCCATGATTACCCATGTAATGAATATTCGAAGAGAGGAACAGTATCATACCGTATGTGCGGCCCTTCTTCATGATATGGGAAAACTGAAAAAACATGAGGATGTATATTTCGGAGCTCCTTATTCCAGAGAAGACGCGATCAGAAATTGTGAGACCCAGGAAGAGGCTTACAGCGTGATCGAAGAAGCATTTGCGACGGAGGGACCCGCTATACGCCGGATCTGCCAGCAGGCGGCGGGAAAGCAGCTGGATCTCTTCCCGGAAGAAGGAAAAGAAAGCAGATATAAAATGCTGGAGGGATCCAATGTATTGCTGGTGGCGAACCGCTATGATGAGATTACCGCGATGACACTGCAGGGAACGGCCCAGTCAGAAGTGAAGGCAGCCCAGGAACTGCTGGAACATCCGGAAGTGTACGACCCGGAGACGGTGCAGGCATTATTAAGATCCATTAATATTCTGCCGCCCGGGGCAAGCGTAGAACTCAGTACCGGAGAAAAGGCGCTTGTTTTGAGTGAAAATGAAGAGAATGTGCTGCGTCCCACAGTGGTAAGCTTCCGTGACAACAGTATTTTGAATCTTGCTTTGCCACAGAATGAGGATATACAGATCGTTGATGTCATGAAGACGATGGATAACAGATATATACTGAAGAAATAAGAAATGAGGAAAAAATATGCCGACAATCGAAGAAATACTCAGAGCCGCCAAAGAAGCCGGAGCAAGTGATGTGCATCTTACGGTAGGTATTCCTCCCAAAATGCGGGTGAACGGTAATCTGATCACAATGGATTATCCCAAAATGCTGCCTGCGGATACCCTGGAGGTGCTGGTCAACATCATGACAGAAGTGCAGAGGGAGCGTTTTGAGGAACGGGGAGAATATGATATGTCGTTCTCTATTCCGAACTGTGGACGTTATCGTGTCAATGCGTATAAACAGAGGGGATCTGTTGCCCTGGCATTCCGTCTGGTGGGAACCAAGGTACCTTCACCGGAAGAACTGGGAGTACCGGAATCGGTGATTGATCTGTATCAGCGCAAACGTGGACTGGTGTTGGTCACCGGCCCTACCGGAAGCGGTAAATCCACCACACTTGCTGCCATTATAGATAAGATCAATAATAACAGGGATGCTCACGTGATTACCCTGGAGGACCCCATAGAGTACCTGCACCAGCATAAAATGTCCATGGTCAATCAGCGTGAGATCGGTATTGATTCCAACAATTATGCCAATGCCTTAAGGGCAGCTCTCCGTGAAGATCCGGATGTTATCCTCGTGGGAGAAATGCGTGATTTTGAGACGATCAGTGTAGCGATCACCGCGGCGGAGACGGGACATCTGGTATTGTCCACACTGCATACCATCGGTGCAGCCAGCACGGTAGACCGTGTCATTGATGTATTCCCGCCGCACCAGCAGCAACAGATCCGGGTACAGCTGTCCAATACACTGGAAGCCGTTATTTCCCAGCAGCTGATACCTACGGCAGACGGAAAACATCGTGTAGCGGCGTTTGAGGTCATGCATGCGAACCATGCGGTACGCAATCTGATCCGCGAGGGAAAATCCCACCAGCTGGCAAGTGTCATGCAGACCAACCGCAAGCTGGGGATGATCACCATGGACGAGGCAATTGTCCAGTTGTATTTTGAAGGCAAGATCGATAGAGAGCAGGCCATCCAGTTCGCACAGGATCCGGACAGCATGGAAAATAAGATCTGATCCTGAGGATCATAAAATGATAATCACCGTGAATGATTCAGAGTCCCACACCATAGGAATGAGAACAGGCTCTGAATCGTTGCGGAAATCAAATTTCGAAAAGCTGATTTCCAAGGAAAATTTCTAATACAAAATTCTTTTATTGCCCATCGGGCATTTCGCAGAGTTTCTGCATTTCGTTGGTTACCCAATATTTATCACAAAATTTATATACAAGGAGGTAGTTTATGTTTTCGACAATTGATTCCGGTGCAGTCTGCGGATTGCAAGCGTATCTGGTCCGCGTGGAGGTGGATCTGGCTGGGGGATTGCCCTCTTTTCAGATGGTGGGTTCTTTGGGGAGTGAGGTGAGAGAATCCCGGGAGAGAGTGTGTGTCGCCATGAAAAATTCGGGGTTTCAGATTCCACCCTGCCATATAACAGTGAATCTTGCACCGGCAGACAGGCGTAAGGACGGAACGGCATTTGATCTGCCCATTGCCGTAGGCTTGTTAAAAGATATGGAGCTTCTCACGGAGGAGACGGTACGGGATACTCTGTTTTTGGGAGAGTTGGGACTGAACGGTGAGATCAAAAGAGTCAAAGGTGTGCTTCCCATTATCCGGGAAGCTGCCGGTAAGGGAATTACCAGAGTGATCGTTCCCCGGGAAAACGCATTGGAGGCAGCGGTGATCCCGGGGATTACGGTATGGGGTGTCGGGGAACTGGGAGAGCTTATTATGGCTCTGCTGCATCCGGATACGGAAAATGAAAAAATATACAAACCCAGGATCCGGGCAGAAGAACTGTTACAGAAAAAGAAAGCAGACAGAAGAGGAGACTTTAAAGAGGTGTCGGGGCAGGAGAGTGCCAGGCGAGGTGCAATGATCGCGGCAGCGGGATTCCATAACCTGCTGATGATGGGACCGCCGGGGGTGGGGAAATCCATGATTGCCGGGAGAATTCCGGGGATATTACCGCCCCTTACACTGGAGGAGAGTCTGGAGGTAACCAGTATTTACAGTGTGGCGGGGCTGCTTACTCCGGAACAGGCGCTGATCACGGAGAGACCTTTTTACGCACCTCACCATACAGTCACTGCAGCGGCACTGATCGGCGGCGGAAATGCCTATCCCAGACCCGGAATGGTATCTCTGGCACATCGGGGCGTGTTGTTTTTGGACGAGCTTCCGGAATTTCAGCGGACGGTGCTGGACAGTATGCGGCAACCGTTGGAAGAACGCAGGGTACAGATTGCCAGGGCGTCGGGAGTGGTAACTTTTCCGTCGGATTTTATGCTGGTGGCTGCCATGAACCCCTGTCCCTGCGGATATTATCCGGATCGGAACAAATGCCGCTGCACACAGCCGCAGATAGAAAAATATCTCGGAAAAGTATCGGGACCGCTATTGGACCGTATTGATCTGTGCGTGGAACTGCAACCGGTGGATATTTTGCATTTACAGACAAAAATCACAGGAGAAAGCAGTGAACAGATGCGGGAGAGAATCGAAAGAGCCAGAAAAATGCAGGAGAAGAGGTATGCGGGAACAGAGTATCGCTTCAATGGGGATGTATCATCGGCAGATGTGGATCATTATTGTAGTCTGGGAGAAACGGAGAAAAATGTCATGGAACAGCTGTACCATACGTTGGAACTGAGCGCCAGGGCATATCATCGGATTTTGAAGACCGCCAGAACGATTGCCGATCTGGAGGAACAGGAAAACATTGCAAAAGAACATCTTCTGGAGGCAGCCTGCTATCGCCCCTCCGGAGAGTACTGGGGATAGAAGGGAGAGCCGGAGATGACAGAGACGGAGAGAATGTATGCTTATTTTATATGCAGTATTCCCATGATCGGCGGGGTAAGAGCCGGTCAGCTGCTAAGCAGATTCGGGGATCCGCAGGGAGTCTATGAAGCCGGTACCGCCGGCTGGAGGGAGATATTGAGTGATTCTGTTGTGGAGTATATGGACAGACAGAAAAAAAGCGGTAATCTTGAAGAAGAATATCACAGCTTAGGAGAAAAACAGATCGGACTGGTATTACAGGAGGAAGAGGGATTTCCACAGAAACTGCTGGAAATACCGGACCCACCCTACGGCTTGTTTTATAAAGGAAAATTACCGGAACAGAAACAGCCGTCGGTGGCAGTCATCGGAGCCAGAGAGTGTTCGGAATACGGACGTTTTGTGGCGGAAGAACTGGGCAGATACCTCGGTAGTCAGGGAATACAGGTCATCAGCGGAATGGCAAGGGGAATCGATGGGATCAGCCAGCAGGCAGCGCTTTTGGCAGGAGGGACATCCTATGGAGTGCTGGGATGCGGAGTGGATATCTGTTATCCCAGACAGAACAGGAAATTGTACGAGGAACTGATACAAAAAGGGGGTCTGTTGTCCACTTATGCGCCGGGGACAAAGGCACTGCCGGCATATTTTCCCCCGAGGAACCGTATCGTCAGCGGGTTGGCGGATGCGTTGATCGTCATAGAAGCCAGACAGAAAAGCGGGACGTTAATTACCGTGGATATGGCGCTGGAGCAGGGGAAGGATGTTTATGTGGTTCCCGGCAGAATCACGGACAGACTCAGTGACGGTTGTAACCGCCTACTGACACAGGGGGCGGGGGTGTTCCTGTCACCGGAGAACTTTACGGAGGAATTTTTGAGGAACTGGGAAGAAAAGCAGGAGCTTTCATCGCCGGATCCGGCGCAGAAAATAAGAGGCAGACGAAAGAGCCGGAAATGGATAGAAAAGCTGGAGGAGCCTTTGCGTCAGGTGTACAAATTGTTGGATTGTGTGCCGAAATCGACGGAGATTATTTTGCAGGAGGCATGGAAGAAAGGAGAATATATAGATATTGTCACGTTGCACCGGAGACTGATGGAATTGGAACTGATGGGATATGTAAAGCAGAATACCCCGGGGTATTTTGGTACTTCTGCGAATTGACAAGGGTTTTAGATCGGGGGTATAGTTAAGAATACAGACGCAAGAAAGGCAGGGTAACCCTATGAACGATAAAGATACTTACAGAATGCATACAAAAGTCATACAGATCGGAGACCGTAAGATCGGCGGCGGCAATCCTATCGCCATCCAGTCCATGACCAATACGAAGACGGAAGATGTGAAAGCTACGGTGGAACAGATCCTGCGACTGGAAAAGGCAGGCTGCGAGATCATCCGTTGTACGGTACCTACCTTAGAGGCGGCAGCAGCCATCCGTGAGATCAAGAAGCAGATTCATATTCCTCTGGTAGCGGATATTCATTTTGACTACCGTATGGCGCTGGCTGCCATCGAGAACGGTGCGGACAAGATACGTATCAACCCCGGCAATATCGGAAGTACGGAGCGGGTGAAGGCTGTGGTGGATGTGGCGAAGGAGCGGAATATCCCCATACGTGTCGGTGTCAACAGCGGCTCCCTGGAGAAGCCGTTAATAGAGAAATACGGTGGTGTGACAGCTGAGGGCATTGTGGAGAGCGCACTGGATAAGGTGCACATGATCGAAGACTTAGGATATGACAATCTGGTCATCAGTATCAAGTCTTCGGATGTATTAATGTGCGTGAAAGCCCATGAACTGCTGGCAGGGAAGACTGTATATCCGCTGCATGTGGGCATTACCGAGTCCGGTACAGTCAACAGCGGCAATATTAAATCTGCCATTGGTCTGTCCCTGATCTTAAGCCAGGGCATCGGGGACACGATCCGTGTATCCCTGACAGGAGACCCTGTGGAGGAGATCAAGTCCGCGAAGCTGATCCTGCGTACCCTGGGACTCAGAAAGGGCGGCATCGAAGTCGTATCCTGCCCTACCTGTGGCAGAACCCAGATCAATCTGATCGACCTGGCGACCAGGGTGGAAAAGCTGGTGGAAGATTATCCGCTGGATATTAAGGTGGCAGTCATGGGCTGCGTGGTAAACGGTCCCGGAGAAGCAAAAGAAGCGGATCTGGGAGTAGCGGGAGGCATCGGAGAGGGCCTGCTGATCAAACACGGAGAGATTATAAAAAAGCTTCCGGAGGATCAGCTGCTCCCCGCCTTAAAAGAGGAATTGGATCATTGGAGTTAAAATAGATGAGTAAACCTTTTTTTGAAGTATTTCCGAATTTACAGTTGAATACGGATATTCATGACCTGATGGGTCAGACAGAAGTAGAGAGAGTCTCGGCGACAAAGCGCAGAGACTTTCTTCGGGTGTATTTAAAAAGTACCCGTCTGATTCAGAAAGCAGATATCTGGACCGCGGAACAGGAGATTAAAAAGCAGTTGTTTCCGGATGCCAACCTGACGGTAAAAATATACGAAAAATTTGAACTTTCTTCCCAATACAATCCGGAAAAGCTGATGGATATCTATAAAGAAAGTATTCTGGAGGAATTTCGGGAATACAGTCATATCCAGTACAACGCCCTGAAGACGGCCAGAATTGAGTATCCTGCGGACAATGAAATGCTGATAACGATGGAGGATACGGTGCTGAACCGCAGTATGGAAGGAGAGATATTACAGATCCTTGAGAAGATACTGGTGGAACGCTGTGGATTCTCTGTGAAGCTCCATGCAGCCTATGTGGAAAAAGAGGCCGGAAGATTCAAGGAGGAAGAGGAAGCTAAGATCCGCATGAAGGTAGATGCCATCTACAGCCGCACCAGAGGCAGGAAGGAAGAGGCTGTGGACAGCACAGCGCCTGCGCAGGACACAGAGCAGGAAAATACACAGAGCCCGGAGGCGAAAAAGACAGACAATTCCGGCAAGGCAAAAAGCGAACCGGCAGGTGGCGTGACCAAGAGCTTCCAGGGGGGAGGCCGTGGCGAATTCAAGCGCGGAGAATTCAAAAAAGGAGAGTTCCGTAAGGGCGGCAATTTTGAAAAGGGCGCCCTGAAGAGATCGGACAATCCCGATGTGATCTATGGCAGAGATTTTGAAGAGGAAGCCATGAAGATCGAGGAACTGATCGGTGAGATGGGGGAAGTGACCATCCGCGGAAAAGTACTGTCTGTGGATACCAGGGATATTAAGAATGAGAAGACCATCATTATCTTCAATATGTCCGATTTTACCGATACCATGACTATCAAAATGTTCGTGCGTACGGAACAGGTGAAGGAAGTGACCGGGGATATTAAGCCGGGAGCCTTTTTAAAGGTAAAGGGAATCTGTATGATGGATAAGTTCGACCATGAGCTTGCCATCGGCTCCATCGCCGGAATCAAGAAGATCCCTGATTTTACCAATACAAGAATGGATACTTCCGCCAGAAAACGTGTGGAGCTGCACTGCCATACCAAAATGAGTGATATGGATGGTGTCTCAGAGGCAAAAGATATCGTAAAACGTGCCTATAAATGGGGACATCGTGCCATCGCCATCACAGATCACGGCGTGGTACAGAGTTTTACCGATGCCAATCATGTCTGGGACGATCTGTGGAAAGCCGAAAAGGGCAAGCGAAAAGAAGCCGGAGACGAGAATCCGGACAAGCAGGACTTTTTCAAAATTATCTATGGAGTAGAGGCATACCTGGTGGATGATCTGAAGGAGATCGTGACCAATGATAAGGGACAGAGTCTGCACGAGGATTATGTGGTGTTCGATATCGAGACCACAGGATTCTCCCCCGTGAATAACCGGATCATTGAGATCGGTGCGGTCAAGGTGTCCGACGGTGAGATCGTGGATCGTTTTTCCACTTTCGTCAATCCGGATGTACCGATTCCTTTTGAAATCGAGAAGCTGACCAGTATCCGTGATGAGGATGTCATGGACTCTCCGCAGATCGATGTGATTCTGCCGCAATTTTTGCAGTTTTGTGAGGGCTGTATCATGGTGGCACACAATGCCGGCTTCGATATGAGCTTTATTATGGAGAATTGCAGAAGACTGGGATATCCGCAGGAGTTTACCTATGTGGATACCGTGGGCATCTCCAGAGTATTGTTGAAGAATCAGTCAAAGCATACCCTGGATGCGGTGGCGAAGACTTTGGGGATATCCCTGGAGAATCATCACCGGGCCGTGGATGATGCGGAGTGTACGGCACATATTTTTGTGAAATTTATTAAAATGCTGGAGGAGCAGGATATCCATAATCTGACGGAAGTCAATGCACTGGGGGCATCCAGTGTGGATGCTGTGAAAAAAATGCCCTCCTACCATGCCATTATTTTAGCAAAAAATGATCTGGGGCGCATCAACCTCTACCGGTTGGTGTCCCAGTCACATCTGACCTATTTTAACAAGCATCCCCGGATTCCCAAGAGCCTGATCCTGAAATACAGAGAAGGTCTGATCCTGGGAAGCGCCTGTGAGGCGGGAGAGCTGTACCGTGCCCTGCTGGACGGACAGTCGGATGCGCAGATCGCCAGGCTGGTAAAATTCTATGATTACCTGGAGATCCAGCCCTGTGGCAACAATAAGTTCATGATCGCTTCGGAGAAAATCCGGACGGTCAATTCCATAGAGGATATCCAGAATATCAACCGCAGGATCGTGGAGCTGGGAGAACAGTTCCACAAGCCCGTAGTGGCTACCTGTGATGTACATTTTCTGGATCCCGAGGATGAAGTATACCGTCGTATTATTATGGCGGGCCGAGGATTTGATGATGCGGATGAACAGGCACCGCTGTATTTACATACCACGGAGGAGATGTTGGAAGAGTTCTCCTATCTGGGTAGTGACAAGGCGGAAGAGATCGTCATTACCAATACGAATATGATCGCGGATATGATCGAGACCATTGCACCGGTGCGCCCGGACAAGTGTCCCCCGGTCATTCCGGACAGTGATAAGACACTGACGGAGATCTGTTACAACAGGGCCCATGAGATCTATGGACCGGATCTGCCACAGATCGTAGAGGCAAGACTGGAGAAGGAATTGAACTCCATTATCAAAAACGGATTTGCCGTAATGTACATCATTGCGCAGAAGCTGGTATGGAAGTCAGTGGAGGATGGATACCTGGTAGGTTCCCGTGGATCCGTAGGAAGCTCCTTTGTGGCGACTATGGCGGGAATCACGGAGGTCAATCCCTTAAGTCCCCATTATTATTGCAGCAAGTGTCATTATGTGGATTTCGACAGTGAAGAGGTCAAAGCCTACGCCGGTAAAGCGGGAATCGATATGCCGGACAAGGTCTGCCCGGTGTGTGGAGAGAAGCTTCATAAGGATGGCTTCGATATTCCTTTCGAGACGTTCCTGGGATTCAAGGGAGATAAGGAGCCGGATATCGACCTGAACTTCTCCGGTGAGTACCAGTCCAAGGCGCATAAATACACGGAGGTTATCTTCGGCGCAGGACAGACTTTCCGTGCCGGAACCATTGCAACCCTGGCGGATAAGACTGCTTTCGGTTATGTGAAGAATTATTTTGAAGAACGTGGCATTCATAAGCGGACCAGCGAGATCGACCGTATCGCTTCCGGATGTACCGGAGTGCGACGCAGTACCGGTCAGCATCCCGGCGGTATCGTTGTATTGCCTCTGGGGCAGGATATTAACTCCTTCACCCCGGTACAGCATCCGGCGAATGATATGACCACGGATACCATAACCACACACTTTGACTACCATTCCATCGACCATAACCTGTTGAAACTGGATATTCTGGGACACGATGATCCTACCATGATCCGTATGCTGCAGGATCTGACGGGGAGAGATCCCTTGACGATCCCGCTGGATGGACAGGATGTTATGAGTCTGTTCCAGAACACGGACGCGTTAGGCATCACCCCGGAACAGATCGGTGGAACAAAGTTAGGAGCATTAGGCATTCCGGAGTTCGGTACAGACTTCGCTATGCAGATGGTTATTGATGCGAAACCCAAGGCGTTTTCCGATCTGGTGCGTATCTCCGGTCTGTCCCACGGTACCAACGTATGGCTGGGCAATGCGCAGGATCTGATCATGAGCGGCGTGGCGACAATTTCCACGGCGATCTGTACCCGTGATGATATCATGCTGTATCTGATCCAGATGGGCGTGGAGTCGGAGAAGTCCTTCAAGATCATGGAGGCAGTACGTAAGGGTATGGTGGCGAAGGGAAAATGTGCCATGTGGGAAGAGTGGAAAGCGGATATGCTGGCGCATGACGTACCCCAGTGGTATATCGAATCCTGCCAGAAAATCGAGTATATGTTCCCGAAGGCACATGCGGCGGCGTACGTTATGATGGCATGGCGTATCGCTTATTGCAAGATCCATTATCCGTTAGCTTATTACGGTGCGTTTTTCAGTATCCGCGCCAAGGCATTTTCCTATGAGATCATGTGTCAGGGGCAGAGGCACTTGGAGAGCGTGATGGCAGAGTACAAAAAACGACAGGATACTCTTTCTAATAAGGAAAAAGATGCTATGGGTGATATGCGTATCGTGCAGGAGATGTATGCAAGAGGCTTCGAATTTGAACCCATCGACATCTTCCGTGCACAGTCCAGATCGTTCCAGATCGTGGATGGAAAATTAATGCCGTCCTTAAACAGTATCGACGGATTGGGAGAGAAGGCGGCAGATGCCATTGTGGAAGCTGCCAAGGACGGTCCGTTCCTCTCCAAAGATGATTTTCGTCAAAGAACTAAGGTTTCCAAGACGATAATTGACCTTATGGATTCGTTAGGATTATTAGGAGACCTGCCCGAGTCCAATCAGATCAGTATATTTGATCTGGTGTAACAGCTCAGCCATACCGTGCAGAACACACTGCGTGGACGCTTGCGTACAAAGCAGCGTGTTCCACACGGTATGAGCGGAGCGCCCGATCCATGAAGTAAAAGATGAGCCGCGCAAGCGGCGCCGGCTGCGCAGCAGACGCTTTTGCGAATGGTCCGGGCACTGAGCTTTTGCGCTGGGGACAGAACGTTCCTAAAATTTTTGAAAAAAGTACTTGCATTTTTAATGGTTCTCCATTATACTATGCAAGTACGGTTTTTTTGGCTGATTGGTCAAGCGGTTAAGACGTCGCCCTCTCACGGCGAAAACAGGGGTTCGATTCCCCTATCAGCTGCTTATTCTTTCATAGAATAGCCCAACCCTGAAAAGTGTCGAAGAGCAGAAATGATTGCTTTTTGGCTCTTTTTTTTATAAATTTTTCTTGCCATTCCCATTTTTTTGTTGTATAGTGGTTCACGATTACTCAAATCATGGGGAAAAAGCGGCAAAGAGGCGGGAACCGAAAGCCGTATATCCGCGAAAACGGATGGATGGGAGCATATATGGCAAAATATTTAGTAATTGTAGAGTCACCGGCGAAGGTGAAGACAATCAAAAAATTTTTGGGAGCGAATTATGAGGTTATGGCCAGCCAGGGGCATGTGAGGGACCTGCCCAAGAGTCAGCTGGGAATTGATGTGGAACATGACTATGAACCGAAATACATTACGATCCGCGGCAAGGGAGATCTGCTGGCATCCTTACGTAAAGAAGTGAAGAAAGCAGAGAAGATCTATCTCGCAACCGACCCGGACCGTGAGGGAGAGGCCATTTCCTGGCATTTATACTATGCCTTGAAACTGGAAGATAAAAAAGTATATCGTATCACCTTTAATGAGATCACCAAAAGTGCGGTGAAGGAATCCTTAAAGCATGCCAGAGAGATTGATATGAATCTGGTAGATGCCCAGCAGGCGAGACGTGTGTTGGACCGCGTGGTAGGCTATCGGATATCCCCTATTCTGTGGGCGAAGATCAAGAGAGGCTTAAGTGCCGGCCGCGTGCAGTCTGTGGCTCTGAGGATCATCTGCGACAGAGAGGATGAGATCAATGCCTTCATTCCGGAGGAGTACTGGTCCCTGGATGTGAATCTGAAGGTAAAGGGCGAGAAGAAGCCCATCTGTGCAAAATATTACGGAACTACGGAGAAAAAGCAGGGGATCGGCAGCAAGGAAGAAGCTGATGAGATCATGAATTCCCTGAAGGGTGCCAAATACGAAGTGAAGGAAGTTCGACACGGCGAGCGTGTGAAGAAGGCACCCCTTCCTTTTACTACCTCCACCTTACAGCAGGAAGCCAGCAAGGTGCTGAATTTCTCCACACAGAAGACCATGCGTCTTGCACAGCAGTTATACGAAGGTGTGGATATCAAGGGAGAAGGTACGGTAGGTCTGATCACCTATTTACGTACGGATTCCACCCGTGTATCGGAAGAAGCGGAAGCACAGGCTGCGCAGTTCATCGACGCACATTACGGTGAAAAGTACAAGGCTGCCGTAAATACAGAAAAAAAGAACGGTCAGAAGATCCAGGATGCCCACGAGGCCATCCGTCCTACGGATTTAAACCGTATGCCCATTGCCATCAAAGAACAGCTGCCCAGAGATCTGTTCCGTCTGTATCAGCTGATCTGGAAACGTTTTGTAGCAAGCCGCATGAGTGCAGCACAGTATGATACGACTTCAGTGAAAATTCAGGCGAAGGATCAGATCTTTACGCTGGCAGCCTCCAAAATGCGATTTGATGGTTTCATGAGTGTCTATACCCAGGAGGAAGATAAGGACGAGGAAAATGTACTGGGCGGCAACCTGGATGAGAACAGTGTACTGGAATTTATAAATTTTGATCCGAAGCAGCACTTTACCCAGCCTCCCGCACATTATACCGAGGCAAGTCTGGTGCGTGCCCTGGAAGAACTGGGCATAGGACGTCCCAGTACCTATGCACCTACCATCACCACGATTCTCGCCAGAAGATATATTACCAAGGAGAATCGTAATATCTATGTGACGGAGCTGGGTGAAGTGGTCAATCATATGATGAAGGAAGCCTTCCCGGCCATCGTGGATGTGAATTTTACCGCTAATATGGAGACCTTGCTGGATGGTGTGGAAGAAGGCACTGTGAAGTGGAAGACCATTGTGGAGAACTTCTATCCGGACCTGGATGCAGCAGTGAAAAAAGCTGAGAAAGATCTGGCGGAGGTGACGATCGCGGATGAAGAATCCGACGAAGTCTGTGAACTGTGCGGCAGACGCATGGTGATCAAATACGGACCTCACGGCAGATTTCTGGCATGCCCCGGATTCCCTGAGTGCCGCAACACCAAGCCTTATTTCGAGAAGATTGGCGTGGCATGTCCCAAGTGCGGCAAAGATATTGTTATGAAGAAGACCAAGAAGGGCAGAAGATATTACGGCTGTATCGATAATCCGGAATGTGATTTCATGGTATGGCAGAAGCCTTCGGGAGAGAAATGCCCCCGCTGCGGTAAGTTACTGCTGGAAAAAGGTAACAAACTGGTCTGCATGGACGAACAATGCGGTTATGTGAAGAATAAACCGACGGAAGAGAAGTAGTTTTATATACTGTCAGAATTTTCTCATAAATTAGCGCTATTTTCATTGTAATCTGAAATTACATGTGCTACAATGTGCATAACATCTTGTGGTTTCGTAGTATGTGTAAACGGAGGAAGATAGATGAGTAGCGTACAATTGTTGGACAAGACACGTAAGATCGGTAAATTGTTACACAATAATAACTCCAGCAAAGTGGTATTCAGCGATATCTGTAAGGTAATGCGTGAGATCCTGAATTCCAATGTACTGGTGATCAGCAGGAAGGGTAAGGTACTGGGTGTAGGTAAATCCGACGGAATCGAACCCATCACAGAGCTTTTGGATGACAGTATTGGCGGATTTATCGATCCGATGTTAAATGAGAGACTGCTTGGTGTGTTGTCCACGAAGGAGAATGTCAACTTGGAGACTCTTGGTTTCGAGAATATCGACACGAGAAAGTTCCAGGCAATTATCACTCCCATCGAGATCGCCGGTGAGAGGCTGGGAACACTCTTTATTTATAAGTGTGACGAACAGTATGACATCGATGATATTATTCTCTGCGAGTATGGAACTACAGTGGTGGGACTGGAAATGCTCCGGGCAGTAAATGAAGAGAGTGCGGAAGAGAGCCGTAAGGTAGCGGTTGTGAAATCCGCAGTCAGCACCCTGTCATTCTCAGAGATGGAAGCCATTACCCATATTTTTGATGAATTAAACGGTATGGAAGGAATCCTGGTAGCGAGCAAGATCGCTGACAGAGTCGGCATTACCAGATCCGTCATTGTCAATGCCTTAAGGAAGTTTGAAAGTGCCGGCGTTATCGAGTCCAGATCCTCCGGCATGAAGGGAACGTATATCAAGGTATTGAACGATGCCGTGTTTGATGAGATTGAAGAATTAAAGCGCCAAAATGGCAGAAATTAAGTAAAAAGTACAAAAATAACGACAGATTAGGAAGAAGAGACTATTGCGAAAAATAGTCTCTTCTCTTATTTTAGTATTGTGTTTTTGTCGAAATACTTTATAATAAAGTAGAGTAGGTATGGTAGAAGCAGTTCCTGTGCGATTTTATCGATTTTTTAAGGAACAGTAGAATGTGAGGTAGTATGATACAGACAAATGCGTTTGATTATATTAATGTTTTAAATCGTGCCGCGGATGCTGCATGGCAACGGAATGAAGCTATTTCCAATAACATTGCCAATGTAGATACACCGGGGTATAAGAGACAGGATGTGGCTTTTGAGTCGGTACTGCAGCAGGCTCTTGGCAATAATCGCTATCAGTCCATGGATGATAAAGTAGCCAATGTCAATCTGAGCAGACTCCGCGGCAGGGCGTATGTGGATTATGCCAATTATTCCTACCGCCTGGACGGCAATAATGTGGATATCGAGAATGAAAATGTGATGCTGGCAGAGAATCAGCTGAAATACCAGGGACTGATCAGCAGCATCAATCAGGAATTTACCAATTTACAGACTGTGATGAAGTGAGGGATTAGCGTATGAGTATGTTTTCAGCATTTGATGTTACGGCATCCGGACTGACAGCACAGAGACTGCGTATGGACGTGATCTCCGAAAATGTTGCCAATGCCAATACCACAAGAACCGAGGATGGTACACCGTATCGCCGCAAAATCGTTACGTTCCAGCAGAAGAATCCGCAGCAGACCTTCAGCCAGGTGCTGCATAATGTAAGCAGCGGCTACTCCGGAAGCGGTGTTAAGGTCAGTCAGATCTTCGAGGATACCACTACGGAGATGAATATGGTATACGATCCTTCCCATCCGGATGCGGACGAGAATGGATATGTGACATATCCGAATGTGAATATTGTCACGGAAATGACGGATCTGATCGATGCCAGCAGATCTTACGAGGCGAATTCCACGGCGTTTAATGCCAGCAAATCCATGGCACTGAAAGGACTGGAGATCGGTCAGTAAGCTGACGGATCCGGATAACGGCCCATTGCATAACGGACCGGAATATACGACGTAAGGAAGGATATGGTTTATAAAATGGATATTTCTGCGATCACTGCTTTAAATAATGTAAACGGAACAGCCACGGTGTCTCCCACCTCTCTGACAGGAATGCTTGCGGAGAAGGAGAAGAAGGCGGAAGGCACGATGTTCGAGACTTTTCTCAACACAGCAATCGACAATGTGAAGACGACCAACAGCTATCTCTCAGATGCCGAAAATGAGAAGATCCGGTTCGCACTGGGTGAGACGGACAACACACATGACCTTACCATTGCCATGGAAAAGGCTTCTACGGCACTGCAGTATACCGTAGCCATCCGCGATAAGGTGATGGAAGCCTACAAGGAATTGATGCAGATTCAGATCTAAATCATACCTTTTTATACTTGACGTAAGAGGAGAGAGCTGCAATGGCAGACAAATTAAAAGAAATACCTGCGAAAATACTGGAATGGTGGAATAAGTTCACAACCAGACAGAAGAGCATCATTATCGGAGCCGCTGCGGTTGTGATCTTTGCATTTGCGATCATCATGTATGTCATGAGCAAACCACAGTATGTACGATTGGTTACCTGCGAGACTACCGCACAGGCGTCAGAAATCATAGATACGCTGGACAGTGCCGGGATCGCACATAGAGAATCCAATGACGGACTGAAGATCGATGTAGAGAGCAGCCAGCAGAGTGCGGCTAACCTGGCCCTCGGATCTGCCGGATATGTACCGGATGCCCTGAATCTGAATGATTATCTGGGGAACAGCATGTCTACGACCGCTACCGATAAGGAGAGACTCTACAATTCCTATCTGGAGCAGTATATTACACAGACGATCGAGGCACAGAGCGCTGTAAAATCGGCTAAGGTACATTTAAGCTTCCCAAAGGATAACGGAACGCTGGCGGCACAGAACGAAGAAGCATCTGCATTCATCCAGCTGGAGCTGGATGGTACGTTTACATCCGCGAATGCAGCAGCGCTGGCAAAGTGTGTTGCTACATGGCTGCGGAATGATACCACGGCGAATATTACCATTATGGATACTGATTCCAATCTGCTGTTTGCAGGCGGTGACGATTACACATCCGCAGGCATTGCCAATTCCATGCAGGAATTACAGAACCAGGCAGAATCCATGATCGCCAATCAGGTAAAAAAGGTGCTGTTGGGAACCAAGCAGTATAACGATGCGGCAGTGACCAGCCATCTGAGTATGGATTTCTCCGATTATAAGGAGACAGTAAAAGAATATTATGCAAATTCCGGAAGAGATGAAGGTATGCTTTCTCATGAGGAGACTTATGAGAGTGAGAACACCAATGATGGCGGAGGTGTTCCGGGTACCACCTCCAATGGGGAAAGCGGGAAAACCACTTATGTATCCCCGGACAGCAATAACAGCTCTTCCTCGACTTCTGAGACCAGCAGGGATTATCTGCCGAATGAGTCCATTACCGATAAGGTGACACCGGCGGGAGGGATCAATTATACCAATTCCTCCATATCCATTGCTGCAATTACCTATAAAGAGATCCATTATGAGGATGTCAAGAGACAGGGACTTTTGGACGGTACTACCTGGGACGAATACAAAACCCAGAACAGTGCGGATACCAAACTGGATGTGGATTCCGATATGTACAGTCTGGTAGCCAATGCTACAGGGATCAATGAGAGCAATATTACGATTATTGCCTATGAAAGTCCGATCTTTTATGATAAGGAGACCACACCGGTCAGCTGGCAGACAGTGCTCAGTGTGGTGATGCTGATCCTGATTCTGGGATTACTCGTATTTGTAGTATTGCACAGTATGCGTACCAGACAGGCAGTACAGCAGGAAGAAGAGGTATCTGTGGAGAATATGCTGCAGTCCACTCCTGAGACCGAACTGGAAGATATTGATGTGGAATCTAAGTCCGAGACACGTAAAATGATTGAGAAATTCGTAGATGAGAATCCAGAGTCGGCAGCGGCGCTGTTGCGTAACTGGCTGAACGAAGACTGGAACTAGGAAACGGAGTAAACATGGCAAGAACAAAAGCAGAAGGCGGAATATCGGGATTGCAGAAAGCGGCAATTCTTTTGATCGCATTGGGACCGGAGAGATCCGCCGGGATTTTTAAACATCTAAAAGAAGAAGAAATCGAAGAACTGACACTGGAGATTGCTAATACCAGGAGTGTCACACCTCAGATAAAAGAAGAAGTGATCAATGAATTCTACGAGGTGTGTCTGGCACAGCAGTATATTGCCGAGGGCGGTATCAACTATGCAAAAGAACTGCTGGAAAAGGCATTGGGTTCCGACAAGGCGATGGATGTTATCGGAAAACTGACTGCGTCCCTGCAGGTGAAGCCTTTCGAATTTGTGCGTAAGACCGATGCCAGCCAGCTGATCAACTTCATCCAGGATGAGCATCCGCAGACCATCGCACTGATTTTGTCCTATCTGTCTCCCAGTCAGGCAGCATTGATCATATCTGCACTGCCTCCCGACAGCCAGGCGGAAGTGGCAAGACGTATTGCTGTCATGGACCGTACCAGTCCTGATGTTATCAAAGAAGTGGAAAAGGTACTGGAATCCAAGCTGGCAAGTCTGGTGAACCAGGACTACACCATTATCGGTGGTGTCGATGCAGTGGTAGATATTCTGAATACGGTAGACCGTGGTACCGAGAAACACATTATGGAGACTCTGGAGATCGAAGAACCGGAACTGGCAGACGAGATCCGCAAAAAAATGTTTGTGTTCGAGGATATCCTTTTACTGGACGACAAAGCAATTCAGCGTGTGCTGCGTGACGTGGACAACAATGATCTGGCAGTGGCACTGAAGGGTGCCAACGAGCAGGTACAGAATGCGATCTTCAACAATCTGTCCAAGCGTCTGGTGGTTATGATCAAGGAAGATATGGAATTTATGGGCCCTGTACGTATGAAGGATGTAGAAGAAGCACAGCAGAAGATTGTCAATATTATCCGTAAGCTGGAGGATTCCGGTGAGATCATCATTTCCAGAGGCGGAGGTGACGAGATCGTTGTCTAGTAATCTTTTAAAAAAGGGATTTACAAAGCTTTCGGAAGACGATGCAAGAGTGATAGATACCAATGAACTGGTAGCAAAACGTATCAGGGAGCTGTCTGCCAAAATGCAGAAGGAAAGTAATACGGGGTTTGTGTCCGGCCTGGCAGCGGACAAAGTGGAAGCACCGGTGACAGATCCGGAGGAAGAGAAAACAGATTTCACTCCTTCCGGCAATGTGATCAAAGCAGGAGAAGATCTTCAGAAGCTTAAGGAAGATGCGGAGGCGGAAGCACAGAAGATCGTAGAAGATGCCAGGGCACAGGCAGAAAGTATTTTGCAGGATGCCAGATCACAGGCGGAAGCAGAGCGGGCAGACATACAGGAAGCGGCCAGAAGACAGGGACAGCAGGAAGCACAGGCGGAAGCGGATCGTGCAGAGGCTGCACGAGAAGCAGAATATCAGAAGAAAACGGCGGGACTGGAAGCAGAATACCAGAAGCGGCTGGACGAGCTGGAACCTGAATTTGTGGACACGATCACCGGAATTTATGAGCATATTTTTCATGTAGACCTGCATTCCTACCGGGAGGTTCTGTGTTATCTGATCTCCACTACCATGCGGAAAACAGAGGATAACAGAAGCTTTCTGATTCATGTGTCCAAAGAAGATTACCCTTATGTCAGTATGCAGAAAAAGCAGATCTCTGCAGGTGCGGCTGCGCCGAATGCAACCGTGGAGATCGTGAAAGACATTACCCTCGGAAAGGGCGAGTGCCTGATCGAGACAGAGGGCGGTATTTTTGACTGCGGACTGGGAACACAGCTGTCCGAACTGCGTCAGAAATTAAAATTATTATCCTACGAAGGCTGATAAATGGTCATTAAGAACATAGATTTTGAAAAATATAATAAATTAGCAGATAAGACCTTTTACCGGAAACTGGGAAAAGTGGTAAATGTGGTAGGTCTGACGATTGAGTCGGCCGGTCCGGATTCCAAGCTGGGGGATCTGTGCAGGATCCTGCCGGAAACGGAAGGGGCAAAACCTATTATGGCTGAGGTTGTGGGATTCCGTGATAAGAAGACTCTTCTTATGCCCTACGATTCGGTAGATGGCATCGGTCTCGGCTGTGTGGTGGAAAATACGGGAGATCCCCTGACAGTTACGGTAAGTGAGAAGCTTTTGGGCAAGACGGTAAACGGACTGGGAATCCCCATTGATGGAGACACGATTACAGGCGTGGCATATCCGGTAGAGGCGGCACCGCCGGACCCTATGTCCAGAGCAATTATCGACCAGGTATTGCCCCTGGGGGTAAAGGCAGTGGACGGTATGATCACCGTTGGTAAGGGGCAGAGAATCGGTATTTTCGCCGGTTCCGGTGTCGGAAAGTCTACGTTGATGGGTATGTTTGCCAGAAATACCAAGGCAGATATTAATGTCATTGCGCTGATCGGTGAGCGCGGCAGAGAGGTCCGGGAATTCATAGAGAGAGACTTAGGTGAGGAAGGTATGCGCAGATCGGTAGTGGTCGTGGCGACTTCCGACAGACCGGCGCTGGAACGTAATAAGGCGGCGAAGACGGCTACTGCCATCGCAGAATACTTCAGAGATCAGGGGAAGGATGTCCTGCTGATGATGGACTCCCTGACCCGTTTTTCCATGGCACAGCGAGAGATCGGACTGGCCAGCGGAGAACCTCCGGTGACCAGAGGCTATCCCCCCAGCGTGTACTCGGAAATGCCTAAGCTGTTGGAGCGGGCGGGCAGAGCTGCGGTGGGATCCATTACGGGATTGTATACCGTCCTGGTAGATGGCGACGATTTCAACGAACCCATCACGGATACGGCGAGAAGTATTTTGGACGGTCATATTATGCTGGACAGAAAGCTGGGACACAAAAATCATTACCCTGCTATCGATATTTTACAGAGTATTTCCAGATGTATGAGCCAGATCGCAGCCAAAGAGCATAAGCAGGCGGCCAACAAACTCAAAAATGTACTGGCTACCTATAATGAAGCGGAAGATCTGATCAATATCGGCGCTTATAAAAAGGGCAGTAACCCGAACATTGACTATGCCATCTCGAAGATCGATGATGTGAATAGCTTCCTGTGTCAGGGCACGGAGGAGAAATTTACCTTTGAAGAGACGGTACAGATGTTGGAAGACCTGTTCGCAAATCAGGAGTGAGATAAATGGCAAAGTTCAGATATTCCCTGCAGAACATCCTGAATATCAAAGAAAAAATGGAAACACAGGCCAAACAGGAATTTGGTATGGCACAGACTGCATTGAATGTGGAAATCGAACATTTGGAACGCCTGAAGGCGCGAAAACGGGAATACGAAGAAGAATCCGGTGGCCTGTTGCAGGGGAAACTGAATCTGCGGGCCATTGAAGAGAACAAGGAAGCGCTTTTGAAAATGGACAGTCTGGTGGCTGCGCAGTGCATCCGGGTGGATAAAGCAAAAGAAAATGTGGAGGCTGCCAGAGAACGAATGGCAGAAGCCATGAAAGAGAGAAAAATGCATGAAACCCTCAGAGAAAAAGCATTCGAGGCTTTTCTGCAGGAAGAAAATCATGCGGAAAGTAAAGCAATCGATGAACTGACCAGTTATACTTACGGACAAAAAAAGCCGGCAGGCGGATTGAGACAACGGGAGGACATAAATGGCAAGAGAAAAGACTCCGGAAGAGCAGACAACGGATAACGAGAGAAAACAGCTGGCGGAAGAAAAGAAAAAACTGAAGAAAGAACAGCAGGCACAGCGCAAGGAAGCAAAGCGCCGGGCAAAAGAAATCGCAAAACAGGAAGATGCTCTGGATGACGGGAGCGAAGGCAACAGCCTTCTGACCTTCGGAGCGACCATACTGATCGTGGTACTCTGGATGGCTGTAATCTGCGCGATCATCAAGCTGGATATCGGGGGATTCGGAAGCTCTGTGGTGACTCCCATTCTCAAGGATGTGCCGGTGCTGAACAAAATTCTCCCGGCTAACTCCATAACAGAGACTACGGATGGCAGTGCCTACGGTGGCTATACCAGTCTAGAGGATGCGGTGGATCAGATCAAGAGTCTGGAGCTGCAGTTGGAGCAGGCGCAGACGGCATCTGCAGCAAAGGAGGAAGAACTGGATCAGCTGAAAGCTGAGGTGCTGAGACTTAAGGAATTCGAGAATCAGCAGGTGGAATTCCAGCGGATTCAGAAAGAATTTTATGATGAGGTAGTCTATTCCGATAAGGGACCGGGTGCGGAAGAATATAAAAAATATTATGAATCCATGGATCCCGCTACTGCCGAATATATTTATAAGCAGGTAGTGACGCAGTTGGAAGAGAGTCAGGAGATACAGGATTATGCGGCAGCATATTCTGCAATGAAACCGAAGCAGGCAGCGGCTATTTTTGAGCAGATGACTAATAATCTGGATCTGGCGGCCCGTATTCTGAAAGTGATGAGCGCGGAGGACAGGGGTAAGATCCTGGGTGCCATGAATTCTGAAGTGGCAGCAAAGATCACGAAAATTATGGACCCTGAGTCTTAAGAAAAAAGAGGAAAGATCCGATAAAAGATTTGTAGTATCATTACAGGGTTAAGACTGCCATCCGGCAGCCAAAGGACCTGGGAAAGGAGGGAGAAAAGAACATGGCAGGCACAACGATTAAAGGTGTGGGCAATGACGGCAATGTACAGATCCGGGATATGGTCACAGCAGCGAAACAGAATGCCGGAACCGGTTTCCAGGCAGTGTGGAACAAGACCCAGAACAATGCGCAGACGACCGGAAACGGTGGACGCACGACCGACGGACGTAACGATGTCAGACGTGGTGAAACATTACGGACCGGAGACAGACAGCGGGATCACCTCGCCGGAACACAGGAAAAGTCAGATGTCAAAGCAGAGGATAGTGACGCCAAAGATCTGGAAAAAGTCCAGGAAGTCCTGGGAACCATCGTACAGAACCTGATCGGACAGATTACAGATACCTTTTCGGTCAGTGAAGAAGAATTACAGGGAGTCATGGATGAACTGGGTATGACAGAGACAGACCTGATGGATCCTGTACAGCTGAACGAATTGTTGATGGCGGTCAGCGGAGCGGAGGATTCTTTTGCATTACTTACCGATGAAGAGCTGTATGGAAATGTAAAAAGCATCCTGGATCTGCAGAAGGATCTGACGGGACAGGCACAGGAAGAACTGCAGCTGACACCGGAAAAATGGCAGGATGCGGTCACTAAAGTAGTGACAGAGGAACCTGTGATCACGGTGGAAGTGGAAGACCATGCCACAGATGCGGCAGAGAGATCACAGAGTGATGTGGAACTTCCGACAGTGGAGCAGGAACCGGAGGAGAAAATACAGGCACCGGTACAGAATACACAGGAAGAGAAAACAAAAGATTCGGGGAACAGACATGAGAGCCAGACAACGGGACAGCAGGGCAATCTGTTGTTACAGAATCTGAAGGAAGAGAATTTCCTCTCCGGATTGCAGCAGGCATCACAGACAGAAGGAACACAAACGACGGATACACAGGATATCATGCGCCAGATCATGGATTACATGAAAGTCTCTGTAAAGGCGGACGGCTCCGACCTGGAAATGCAGCTTCATCCGCAAAGTCTGGGAACGCTTCACGTACAGGTAGCATCGAAGAACGGTGTGGTTACGGCGAACTTTATTACACAAAATGAAACCGTAAAAGCTGCACTGGAAAGCCAGATGGTTCAGCTGAAGGAAAGCTTCGCGGAACAGGGCGTAAAAGTAGAGGCTATTGAAGTGACGGTACAGACACATTCGTTTGAACAGAACCTGGAACAGGGTAGAGGCAATCAGAGTGATCAGGAGAGCGGAGCCGGGGTAAGCAGAAGACGCACCCGCAGAATCAACCTGAACACAGCATTCGCAGAGGACGAGCCTCAGACGGAAGAAGACCGGATCGCAGCGGATATAATGTCGGCGAACGGCAATACGGTGGATTTCACCGCATAAAAAATAACAGAAAGGAGAAAGAAAATGGCATTGGTTGCACCCGTGGAAAACGGTAAGATCGTAGAGACTGCATCGCAGACTTCTGTAAAAAAATCCACAAAATCAAGCAATAGCGGGATGGACAAGGAAGCATTTTTACAGCTCCTGGTAGCGCAGATGAAGTATCAGGATCCTCTGGAACCCACATCCAACACCGAGTACATATCCCAGTACGCACAGTTCTCACAGGTAGAGCAGATGCAGAATATGTCCAGCAGCATGGACTTACAGAGAGCAAGCTCACTGGTAGGCAAGGAGGTCTACATCAAGACCACTACATCCTCCGGAGAGACCAAGCTGGTACAGGGCAGAGTAGATTATGTGTCCTATGAGAACAACAAAGCATACCTCTACATCAATGAGAAGAAGTACTCCATCGATGATCTGGATTCCATTGTGGATGCGAATTATCTGGATGCATATAACAAGGCATATAACTTTACGGTAAAGCTGAACAAGCTTCCTAATGTAAACGGCATTGATTCTACGGATGGTGAGAGTATTGATGAACTGGAGAAGGAATACAACAAGATGAGTGATTATGAGAAATCCTTCCTGGCCAAAGATACCGTAACCAGTCTGAATAAGTACATCGAGAGACTGAAGGAGATCCGTAAGGCGGAAGAAAAAGCCGAAGACAAGGATCCCGAGAGTACGGAGAAGACAGAGGGTACCGAAGAAGCATAGAACAGTAAGTAAGCGGCTGACGCAGAGGAGTGTTTGAATATGGATATTCAGAAAAACAGTTTTCTGTCCATTGACCAGCTGGCAAATCAGTATTTAAACAACAGTCGTAAGACCGTAAAAGCAGCACAGGAAAATCTGGTATCATTTCAGGAAATCTTACAGAGCAAAAGTAATGAGCAACTGAAATTTTCCAAACATGCTACGGTGCGGCTGGCAGACAGAGGCATTGAATTGACCGATGCACAGCTGGAACGCTTGAACGACGGAGCGCAAAAAGCGGGACAGAAGGGGATCAGGGATTCTCTGGTGATCGTGGACGATCTGGCATTTATTGTGAATGTACCCAATAAGACCGTAGTCACTGCGATGGACAGCAGAGAAACCGAAGAAAATGTATTTACAAATATTAACGGAGCCGTAATTATGTAGACCGGACCTTAATGGAGGTTACCCTCTTTTGAATGACAGAGAAAGAGTACGGTTCCGAACACAGGAGGAACAAGCACTATGATGAGATCATTGTATTCTGGTGTAGCAGGACTGAAAACACACCAGATCAGAATGGACGTAATCGGTAATAATATTGCCAACGTCAACACAACAGCTTACAAATCCAGTTCCATGACTTTCAGTGAACTGATGAGCCAGACCACACAGAAGGCCAGTGGTGCCAACGCTACCACTGGTGTTGGCGGTACCAATGCCAAGCAGATCGGTCTGGGCGTTAAGGCAGGAGCTATCAACACTGCCATTACCACACAGGGTTCCGCACAGTCTACCGGCAACCCCTTTGATATCATGATCACCGGAGACAATTTCTTCGTAGTCAACAACGGCTCCGAGAACTTCTTTACCAGAGACGGTTCTTTCTATGTAGATGGCGCCGGCAACCTGGCAATGACCAGCACCGGTTACAATGTCATGGGTTGGGGCGTGGATGAGACCACAGGCAACATCAAGCAGGATACCGTAACTGCACTGCGTATTATGAGTGCAGCAAATATGACATATCCTCCTGAGGCTACCACAAAAGCAAATATTTCCGGTATTCTGGATGAGAACGATAAGGATGTGACCAGTGCCAACGGTAAGACCGTAAACCTGAACTTCTTCGATGCGAGAGGTTACAGTTATACTGCGAAGTTTACCTTTAAGCAGTCCGGCGGTGATAAAACCAATGAGTACAGTATGGAATTGAGCAAGCTGTTGGATTCTACCGGAGCAGAAATCGATATTTCAAAACTGAAATTTGGTAATCGATCCCAACAGAAGATGGAGACTAAGGTAACATTAAATACCGATGCCTACATGTGGGATGGAAAAGTGCTGAAAACCAAGGATGGCACTACAGACGTAGCCAATCTTGCAGATATTTTTAAGGCGGATGGAAGTCTGATCACTCCAGCAGATGATGCAGCGGCACAGAAACAGCAGAAAGCGTTGGATGCCATCGCGAAGGCTTATGGATACGAAGGATCTACTGATGAATTCCTGAATCTGTATATCACGAGTACTGCAGATAAGGATAAGCAACTGACGATACAGGATCTGCTTGGAAATATGATGGCCGGTAAAACGACAGATGTACTTCCTGCTGACGGTAGTGCGATTACTATGGAGGGCCGTTACTTTGAAGGAACTACTGTAGTATTTAATAAAGATACCGGTAAACTGGAAAGTGTCGGCGGCTCTACTACAAACCTGAACGTTAATGCAGCATTTTCTGCTTTGGGTGGTAATTTCTCCGATGTTACTATCGATCTGTCCGAGTGTACCAACTACGATAAGAAGGGTACCTCCACCATCGGTGCCACCAGTGGTGACCTGGATGGTCTGGGAACCGGACGTCGTCTGGGAGATATGATCGGTGTATCCATCCAGAAGGATGGCATGATCTACGCAAGCTATGACAATGGTATGACTAAGCTGCTCGGACAGATCGCCACAGCAGCCTTTGCCAATGCCTCCGGTCTGGAGAAAGAGGGAGACAACCTCTACTCTGCAACCCTGAACTCCGGTGAATTCGACGGTATCGGCGTAGATATCACTGCAGGCGGCGGATACATGTCCACCGGTCAGCTGGAGATGAGTAACGTAGATCTGTCGTCTGAGTTTACCGAGATGATCACCACACAGAGAGGATTCCAGGCGAATAGCCGTATCATTACCGTGTCCGATACACTGCTTGAGGAACTGACCAATCTGAAGCGTTAAGAAATCGTAAAAAATAATTTGACTGCATAAGGGGATAGGATAGAAGCCTGTCCCTTTTGTGTATATAAAACATCAAGGGAAAAAAGTACTACATCATTACAAATAATCCTGTTAAATCCGCAGGGCAGAATAGGAGACGGTAATATGATCGAAGTCACGAAGATCAATGGAATCAAGGTATTGGTGAATCCGGACCTGATCGAACTGGTAGAAGAGACCCCGGATACAGTGCTGACACTGACCACCGGGAAAAAAATTATTGTAAAAGAAAGTAGACAAGAAATAAAAAATCTTGTAATATTATACAGAAAGGATATTTTTGCAAGATAAGGCAGAATGTCAGGTGATTTAAGTGGATATAGCTTCTTTAGCCGGTATATTGCTGGCATTATTCATGTTGGTATTTGGTATCATAAGTTCCGCAGGTGTGGGAGGATTCAGGGAATATCTGGATCCGGCTTCTGCGATCATTACCTTTGGCGGAGCATTTTCCTGTACCCTCACGTCCGTGAGTTTGCAGAATTACATAGCTGGTTTGAAATCTTTCACACTGATCTTCAAAGCGCCCACACTGAATACTTCGGATATGATCGGTAAGATCATAGAGCTTTCCAATGTGGCACGTAAGGAAGGCCTGCTTTCGTTGGAAGAAGCAGCAACCGACCTGGATGACCCTTTTCTGAAGAAAGGAATTCTTCTGATCGTCGATGGAACCGATCCCGAATTGGTACGTGCGATTATGGAGACGGAACTGGTCAGCGTGGAGGGGAGACATAAGGATACGATTGGCTTCTGGGATACACTGGCGGCCATGGGTCCTGCCTGGGGTATGATCGGTACCCTGATCGGTCTGGTAGATATGCTGTATCATATGGATGATCCGTCCACACTGGGACCTGCCATGGCGGTTGCACTGATCACTACATTGTACGGATCCCTGTTGGCTAACTGGATCTGTACGCCGGTATCCAATAAATTAAAAGCGGATAATGCGATAGAGATGCAGCAGAAGGAAGTCATGATCGAGGGACTTTTGTCCATACAGGCAGGTGAAAATCCCCGTGTCATTGAGGAAAAATTAAAGTCATTCCTTCCTCCGAAGGACAGAACAAGTGCAGATGAAGAAGGAGAAGCGGGGGGTGAAGCTTAATGGCAAAACGTAAGCCTGAAGATCCACCTGCTGGTTCACCGGCATGGATGGCCACTTTCAGTGACCTGATGAATTTGCTTCTGTGCTTCTTTGTCATGCTGTTTTCCATGTCATCCATTGATGCAAATAAGTGGAATGCAATGGCGGCAGCAATGTCTAACAGTACATTCAGTATTTTTGATGCGGGTTCTACAGCAATCGGTGAAGGAATATTGATCAGCAACGGTGTCAGCCAGCTGAATGATCTGGATGAATTTATCAGTAATGCCGGAAGAAATGCGGACAGTGAAACGGATTCCGACAATTATGAGAAATATGACAGCACAGAGGCACTGCAGGAGGCACTGAATGAGAAAAATCTTCAAAGCAATGAAGAACTGTCCGAAATGGTACAGGAAGCTGTAAATGAGGACAGCCTGGCGGATCAGGTGGATGTATCTTTCACAGCGCAATATGTACAGCTTTCTATGAAGGGAGCTCTTTTATTTGATTCCGGAAGCGATTCCCTGAAGGAACAGTCCAAGACAGTATTGGACAAAGTGGGAGTGATCCTGGAACGATATGGCAGTGATTCTGTAATTGAAATTGAGGGACATACGGATAATGTTCCGATACATAGTGCGAGGTTCGCTGATAACGAGGAACTGAGCAGTGCACGTGCACTATCTGTATTTTATTACCTTGTGGATAATACTTCACTGAATCCTGCAAATCTCCGGCATGCGGGAATGGGAGACCGCACCCCCGTGGCGGACAATTCCACAGAAGAGGGCAGAAGTAAGAATCGACGGGTAGAGATCAGAATATATAATCCTTCTGCGGCAAATTAAGGCAGACAGGGAAAGGAAGCAGAATAGTATGAAGAAAAATCTGATGACAGTGCTGATCCTGGCACTACTTATCGTGAATATTGCGTTGACCGGTGTTATGCTGGTAAGCATTGTGGGAACGAATAAGAAGACGGCACAGCTGGTGGATAATATCACGACTGCCATGAATCTGGAACTGACGGTTCCGGGAGCAGAGGGGACGACGAATGTTCCTCTTACGGATACAGAAGTATATAATATTGCGGATTCTATGACAATCCCGCTGAAGAGTGAGGCGGGAGCAAAGCAGGATTATATTATGTTTGATGTCTCGCTGTCTATCAATAAAAAGAGCAAGGATTATAAGACCTACGGAAGCAGTGAAACACTGTCCGGCTATGAAAATCTGATCAAGGATGCCATTACCGCTACGGTTTCCGCACATACGGAAGATGAGTGCAGAGAGGATATGGAAGGTTTGAAAGAGGAAATCCTGAAGTCTGTGCAGGATCTGTTCCAATCCGACTTCATCTATAAGGTTGCAATCAGTGGAGTGAAATTCGGCTGATGAACCACAAAAATAAGATGACAGGAGGTGAGGTCCTGTGAGTGATATACTTTCACAAAGCGAAATTGATAATCTCTTGAAACAATTGTCGGATGGAGATCTGGATGTGGATCAGATTCAGGGTGAGGATGAGAAGCAGGTTAAAAATTATGACTTCAGTCGTCCCACCAAATTCTCCAAAGAACACTTAAGAACATTGGAGATTATATTTGAACATTACAGCAGACTGGTATCGACAAACCTGCCGGTATATCTGCGTAAAAACGTACAGGTATCGGTTGCAAGTTCCGAGACGGTTACTTTCAGTGAATTCTCCAATGCACTATCAAATCCGTCGGTACTCGGCATTATTAATTTTGCACCACTTAACGGCAATATCATTATTGAGATAGCAACCAATCTGTGCTATGCCATGCTTGATCGTATGCTGGGAGGCAGCGGACAGCCTTTGGAAAAAAGCAGGGAATTTTCAGATATTGAATTGACAATATTACAGAAATTATTGGTAATGTTCACCCAATTGTTACGGGAACCCTGGAAAAATGTTGTTGATATCTCGCCGGTCTTAAGCAGGCTAGAGACGAATCCCCAGTTTGCGCAGGTGATCGCTCCCAGCGATATGATCGCCATTGTAACCCTGAACATGAAAATTGGGGATGTAGAAGGAATGTTAAATATCTGTCTTCCTTTCTTTACACTGGAAGATGTGATGGATAAACTGAACACCAAATATTGGTTCTCCACAATGCAGGAGAACCATGATGAACACTACGAAGAGTACATTGAATCCATGATCCGCAGAGTGGATGTTCCCATTAAAGCGGTGTTGGGCAAGAGCACAATTTCCGTAAGCGATTTCCTGAATCTGCAGGTTGGAGATTGTATTCGACTGGATTCCAGAGTGGATACCGATATGGAAGTGTATGTGGGCAATATTAAGAAGTTCACAGCATTACCGGGTACAGAGAAAGATTCGTATGCTGTTCAGATCACATCGGTGATCAGAGAGGAGGAGTAACGATGGATGGGATGTTATCTCAGGATGAGATAAATGCCCTGCTGCAAGGCATGGATCTGTCGGACACCGCGGACAGCGGTGCATCGCCGGAGACACCTCAGGACAGCAGCTCGGCTGAAAATACGGATAATGGATATGTGAAAGATGTGGCACCGACTGTCGGAGACGAAGAGAAACTGACAGATGTGGAGAAGGATGCCATTGGCGAAGTAGCCAATATCAGCATGGGTTCTTCCGCCACTACATTATATTCACTGGTAAACCGCAAAGTAAATATTACCACTCCGGTGGTTACACTGGCCACATGGAAGACTTTGCTGGATAGTTACGAGAAGCCCTGCGTATTTATTCAAATCAAGTATACACAGGGGTTGGACGGCACCAATATTCTGGTGTTAAAAGAGCATGATGTAAAAGTGATCACCGACCTGATGATGGGCGGTGACGGTACCAATACAGAAGGAGAACTGGGAGAACTGCATCTGAGTGCGATCTCCGAGGCAATGAATCAGATGATGGGATCAGCAGCTACCTCACTATCTACGCTGCTGCAGACGGTGATCGACATCAGCCCGCCTGAGTCTTCCCTGTTCGACCTGACAGAAGTAAAAGACGGCAAAGAAATTTCCCCATTTTTGGGAGGTACTTTTGTAAAGATCTCTTTTCGCATGCAGATTGATGATCTGGTGGACAGCACTATCATGCAGCTGTATCCCATAGATTTTGCCCGTAAGCTGGTAGAGACATTTATCAATACGCAGATGGCTAACATTGATGAAGTGACAGAGAAAAAGCCTGCACAGCCGGAGAATGATACCGATACCACAGCGCAGATTCCTGCACCGGGTACTGATAATCAGACGCAGATGAACAATACGAATCTGAACGGCATGAACCAGATGGGTAACATGGGCATGAATGACATGAATCAGATGAACAACATGGGCATGAATGACATGAACCAGATGAACAACATGGGCATGAATGGCATGAACCAGATGGGCAACATGGGCATGAACGGCATGAACCAGATGGGTAACATGGGCATGAATGGCATGAACCAGATGGGCAACATGGGCATGAATGGCATGAACCAGATGGGCAATATGGGCATGAACCAGATGGGTAACATGGGCATGAACAGCATGAACCAGATGGGCATGATGGGAATGCCGGGACAGAATGTGAATGTACAGCCTGCGCAGTTCCAGAGCTTTTCGAATGACAATATGGGCACTACCGGACAGGAGAATATCGGACTGATCAAAGATGTTCCACTGGAAGTAACGGTGGAGCTTGGCAGAACGACAAAATCCATATCCGATATTCTGGACTTCTCTCCGGGAACGATCATAGAGCTTGACCGTATTGCCGGTGAGCCGATCGACGTATTGGTGAATGGCAAGTTCGTAGCCAAGGGAGAAGTTGTTGTAATTGAAGAGAGTTTTGGCGTACGAATTACGGAGATTATAAAGTAGGCAGAGAACAGACCAAATAAACGGAGGAAAATTAAATGGCTAAGAATATTTTAATCTGTGATGATGCAGCATTTATGAGAATGATGATCAAGGACATTCTGACCAAGAACGGTTATAATGTGGCAGGAGAAGCAGAAAACGGATTGAAGGCAGTGGAAAAGTTCAAAGAGGTAAATCCTGATCTCGTACTTATGGATATCACTATGCCTGAGATGGATGGAATCCAGGCATTAAAAGAGATCAAAAAGATCGACGGCGGAGCAAAAGTAATTATGTGTTCCGCTATGGGACAGCAGGCAATGGTTATTGAGTCCATTCAGGCCGGAGCCAAGGACTTCATTGTAAAGCCTTTCCAGGCTGAGCGTGTTATTGAAGCAGTGAAAAAGGTAGTGGGTTAATGATCATACTTACCGGAAAAACAGACAGTTATGCGCAATTCATCACAGTGTTGCTGATCTTTGTGGCGGTACTGGCGGTGACTGCGCTGGTGACAAAATGGATTGCCGGATATCAGAAACAGCAGGGTGCAGCGGGGAATATTGAAGTATTGGAGACCGTCCGGATCGCCAACAACAAATATATCCAGTTGGTTCGCATTGGCGAAAGCTATTTTGCGATTGCGGTCTGCAAAGATACCGTAACAAATCTGGGAGAAATTCCTGCCGGGCAGCTGAAGGACAAGACAACAACAGATAATACGTCTGGCTTCCGGGAGTTATTGAAACGTGCGGCTAAGAAAGAGAATGAAGAACAAGATCATTAACTGGAGTAATAAATTTAAGATTGCAACGTATATGGTATGCCTGCTGGTCACGGTGGGCATATTGTGTATTTGCGTACCGATAAAGGCACAGGCTTCGGAAAGACATCTTACGGGAGACACAGAGGTCTCCACAGTGATCAATCCTGCCGGAACGGCGACTACCCATGAGGAAGTAGGGTCGTTGAATACAGCCAATACGGTCAGCATTACCTACAATAATGGGAATGGTCAGATCAATGGAGCACTGAGAATTCTGATCACTCTGACACTGATTGCACTGGCACCGACCATTATCATTATGATGACCTCTTTTACCAGGATCATCATTGTGCTGCACTTTACCAGATCGGCATTGAATACGCAGACAGCACCGCCCAATCAGATCCTGATCGGTCTGGCATTGATCCTGACGTTTTTTATTATGGAGCCTACCATTACGAGAATCAATGAAGAGGCGATCCAGCCGTTTGAAGCGGGAACCATCGACCAGAGTGAAGCACTGGAAAAAGGAATGGCTCCCTTGCGGGAGTTCATGTATCCGCAGACACAGGTAAAGGACGTAGAACTTTTTATGGATATCGCCGGACTGGAGTGGGATGGAACCCTGGAGGATATTCCCAATTCCGTGCTGGTACCGAGTTTTATGATCAGTGAATTGCGTACTGCATTCTGGATCGGATTTACGATTTATATTCCTTTCATTGTGATCGATATGGTAGTGGCGTCGACCTTGATGAGTATGGGTATGATGATGCTGCCACCTACGACGATTTCCATGCCCTTCAAAATACTGCTGTTTGTTCTGGCAGATGGATGGGCACTGATCATAGGTCAGCTGGTGCAGACGTTCTATTAATCGGAAGGTGAGGTGTTACTATGACGATTGATGCAGTATCGGAAATGACTAACAATGCACTCTATGTGATCATCAAGGTATCGCTTCCTGTACTTCTGGTGTCTTTGATCGTGGGTTTGGTCATCAGTATTTTTCAGACGGTGACATCTATTCAGGAACAGACATTGACATTTGTACCTAAAATCATAGCGATCTTTCTGACGCTGATCCTGCTTGGCAGCTGGATGATGAATACTATGGTAGAATACACAGTACAGCTTTGGTCGAGTTTCAGCCAGTATGTACACAGGTGACGGGATGACTTCATGATAGATTTTTCGTTTTCGATATATGATCTTGAATATTTTTTATTGATTTTTGTCAGGGTATCCTGTTTTGTATACATAGCACCGTATTTTGGAATGAACGATACTCCTGCCAGGATCCGGATTGGTATCAGTTTTTTTACATCGATCCTGCTGTATGAAACACTGACACCGGCAGATGCGGTTGTATTTGATACGGTGATGGAGTATGCCGTGATCGTCATGAAAGAGGCAATTGCCGGACTTCTGATCGGATTCGGCGCGAATATCTGCATGGCGATCGTGAATTTCGCCGGATCCATTGCAGATATGGAGACCGGCCTGTCCATGGCAACCCTGATGGATCCGGCTACCAGAGAGAGTACCAGTATCACCGGTGCGTTATATCAGTATTCTTTTATGTTGATGCTGATCGCTTCCGGAATGTACCGCTATCTGTTTGGAGCACTTGCAGACAGCTTTACACTGATCCCCGTAAACGGTGTGACTTTTCATGCGGACAGTCTGCTGAACTCCATGATAGAATTTATGAATGATTATATTCTGATCGGCTTTCGCATTGTATTGCCGATTTTTTGTGTGACATTGCTGTTAAATGCCATTTTAGGTGTGCTGGCCAAGGTGTCACCGCAGATGAATATGTTTGCGGTGGGAATTCAGCTGAAGGTGCTGGCGGGATTGTCTGCCCTGTTCCTTACGGCCGGAATGTTGCCTGGGGCAGCGGATTTTGTGTATCAGGAAATGAAGAAGATGGTAGTATCTTTTATCGGAGGTATGATGTGAGCTTAGAATATAATCTGCAATTCTTTGCCGCAGAAGGCCAGGGCGGGGAGAAGACAGAACCTGCTACCGAGAAAAAATTAACAGATGCCAGAAAAGAAGGACAGGTTGCCAAAAGCCGTGAGGTTGCTAATGGGCTTGGATTACTGGCGGTGTTCCTGGTACTGAAACTATGGGTAGGAAATATGGGATATCAGTTCATGAATGTTTTTACGGTTATTTATGAGAAGATTCCCGAGGTGGTAACGTTCTGGCATGGCAATATGCCGCAACAGGATACCACACTGGTATTCCGAAAAATGATGCTGGAAGCCGTAGTGATCATGGCACCGCTTCTGCTGATCGGTTTCCTGATTGCTTTTTTAAGTGATGTGGTCCAGGTAGGATGGCATCCCACCGGAAAAACATTGCAGCCGAAGTTTTCCAAAATGAGTCCGGTGTCTGGATTTAAGAGAATATTTTCAGTCAACTCAGTGGTAGAACTGATCAAATCCCTCCTGAAGATTGGACTGATCGTTTACATATGCTATAATTATCTGAAGAATAAATGGCCCCTGTTGTATCAGCTATATGATCTGGATCTGATGCAGGCGATCGGACTGATCGGGAATACGGTGACGGATCTCGGAATCAGAATATCACTGATCTACATGATCATTGCGGCAGCTGATTTTATCTATCAGAAGGTAAAATTCAGCAGGGACATGAGAATGACCAAGCAGGAAGTAAAAGAAGAATATAAGCAGCAGGAAGGAGATCCGCAGATCAAAGGCCGTATTAGACAGAGAATGCGGGAAGCCTCCCAGCGCAGAATGATGCAGAATCTCCCCCAGGCAGATGTGGTTATTACGAACCCCACGCATTATGCGGTTGCCATAAAATACGATCCGGAGGTGGCGGATGCTCCCATTGTGATCGCTAAAGGAGAAGATTATCTGGCGGCTAAGATCAAAGAGATCGCCAGAGACCATCAGATAGAAATCGTAGAGAATAAACCCCTGGCCAGAATGCTGTATGCCAATGTGGATGTGGGACAGGCAGTCCCTCCGGAGCTTTATCAGGCAGTGGCGGAAGTGCTGGCATTTGTATATCATCTGCAGGGGAAGATATAACTTAAGAAGAATTTACAAAAAAGACAGAAAGGAGGTCAGGTGCATATGAAAATGAAAAAAGCGGATGTGGGTGTAGCAATTTATATCATGGCTGCCATTATCATGTTTATTGTACCGATTCCGGCCTGGCTTCTGGATATATTGCTGGCTGTCAATATTTCCATTGCGTTGACGGTTCTGTTCGCCACCATGTTCAGCAAGGAAGTGCTGGATATGTCGTTCTTTCCCACCATGCTGTTGTTTACAACAATTTTCCGAATAGCACTGAACACCTCCTCCACCAGACTGATCCTGCGGGATGGTAATGCCGGTAATGTCGTGGAGACCTTCGGTGAATTCGTAGGCGGCGGCGACCTGGTCATCGGCGTTATCATCTTTATTATTCTGATATTGATCCAGTTCATGGTAATCAATAAAGGTTCCGAGCGAGTGTCTGAAGTAACCGCAAGATTTACCCTGGATGCAATGCCCGGTAAGCAGATGGCAATTGATGCAGATCTGAATACCGGAGCCATCACGGATGCGGAAGCCAAGAGACGTAGAGAGAAGATCCAGGAAGAGGCAAGCTTTTTCGGTTCCATGGATGGTGCCGTAAAATACGTAAAGGGAGATGCGGTAGCGGGTCTTCTGATCACCACGATCAATATCGTGGGTGGTATTATTATGGGAATGACCAGGCAGGGAATGGATATTACAGCGGCCCTGAACAAATATGCGATCCTGACCATTGGTGACGGTCTGGTAAGCCAGATCCCTTCTCTGCTGATTTCACTTTCCACCGGTATTCTTGTGACCAAAGGAAGCAAGGATGCTGACTTTGGCACTACGTTGGTAAGCCAGCTGTTCGGTGTGCCGAAAGCACTGTACCTGGTAGGGGCCATGCTGGCTGTTTTAGGATTTGTGACACAACTGAACACGATCCTGTTCGTGGGTCTTGGCCTGGTATTTATCATTGTGGCGAGAAATATTGAGGGCACGATTGAGACGGCAAAGATTGAACAGGAAGTAGACAGTGAGGAAGCAGCTGCGGAGGAGATACGACAGCCGGAAAATGTCAACAGCCTGCTGCAGGTGGATCCGATCGAATTGGAATTCGGTTACGGAATTATCCCTTTGGCGGATGTGAACCAAGGTGGTGACCTGTTGGATCGTGTCGTGATGATTCGAAGACAGATAGCATTGGAACTTGGTACGGTGGTACCTATTATCCGACTGCGGGATAATATTCAGCTGAACCCGAATCAGTATATTATTAAAATCAAGGGAATTCAGGTCAGTGAGGGAGAGATACTGTTTGACCATTATATGGCCATGAATCCCGGGTATGTAGAGGAAGAGATCACCGGAATCCCTACTTTTGAGCCTTCTTTCCACCTGCCGGCGATCTGGATCACGGAAGGACAGAGAGAACGTGCGGAGAGTCTGGGATATACAGTAGTAGATCCTCCCTCGATCATTGCTACGCACCTGACAGAGATCATTCGTCAGCATATTGCAGAGCTGCTTACCAGACAGGATGTTCAGAACCTGATCAACAACGTAAAAGAGAACAATTCTTCCCTCGTGGAAGAACTGGTACCCAAGCTGCTTGGACTGGGTGAAATACAGAAAGTGTTGCAGAATCTGTTAAAAGAAGGAATATCCATCAGAGATCTGCTGACAATACTGGAAACCCTGGCCGATTATGCGCCAACGACGCGGGATACGGATATCCTTACGGAATATGTAAGACAGAGCCTCAAGAGAGCGATTTCTACGAAATATTTCCCTTCCCATGAGACGACAAGTGTATTGACACTGGATCCGAAGATCGAACAGGAAATTATGGGCAGCGTAAAACAGACGGAGACGGGAGCTTTCCTGAATCTGGATCCTGCCAGAAGCAAGGCGATACTGAACGCTGTGGGTGAAGAGATCAAAAAGCTGGAAAATATGGGAAAAACCCCAATTATTATGACATCACCCATTGTGAGAATGTATTTCAAACGACTGACGGAAGACTATTATCCGGATCTGGTCGTGGTATCTTACAATGAAGTGGAATCAAATGTAGAATTACAATCTGTGGGAATGGTCACAGCATAACAGGAAGAGTGAACCGACGCAGGAGTGAGGAGTAATATGATCATCAAGAAATACACGGGGAAAACGGAAGCAGAAGCTACAGAAGCTGCGAAAAAAGAACTTGGAAGCGGTCTCGTGATCATGAATGTAAGGGAAGTAAAAAAGAAGGGATTTTTTGCATTTCTGTCTCCGAAGCAGATAGAGATCACTGCTGCACTGGAGGAGGAAAAACCTCAGAAACCGCAATATGGAAGTATTACGCGCACGACGGATGCACCGGCGGAGAACAGAAATCTGTTTGTCAGAAACAGTACAGAGAATATAGAAAAAAAGCTGGACAGTCTGCAGACACTGTTGGAGAGTCAGTTAAACAGCAGACAGGCGACCGGGGAGGAGATAGGAACCCACCGGGAAACAGTCAGTGAAGAAAAAGAGAAAAAGGATTCGGAAGCGGAAACCCCGGAGAAGAAAGAGGAAGAGCAGAATCCGGAACAGGATAAATTTATCCGGCTGTTGTATAATAAAATGCTGGATAACGAGATGGACGAGAAATACGTAAACAGTATTTTGGAAGATGCCTCTAAAACCAAAAAAGCAGACCTGCCCTTTGATTATCTTCTGGCTAATATTTATCAGAAGATGGTATTGAAATTCGGAAAGTCAGAAGGGATTACGCCCTCTGCGGACGGACCGAGGATTGTATTATTTATCGGACCTACGGGAGTGGGTAAGACAACTACCATTGCCAAGCTGGCAGGAAAATATTGTGTGGAGGATAAAAAGAAAGTGGCACTGTTAACCGCAGATACCTATCGTATTGCGGCCGCAGAGCAGCTAAGAACCTATGCCAATATTTTGGAGACACCTTTCCGGGTCATCTATACCCCGGAAGAACTGCAGACTGCAGTGAAGGATTATTGGGATTGTGATTATATTTTTATAGATACAGCGGGGAGATCACATCAGAATGCGGATCAGCTGGAGAAAATGAAGGAAATGGTGGGAGCACTGAAAGACCCCGGAAACTATCATGTGTTTCTGGTTCTCAGTGCAACTACAAAATATAGGGATCTTCAGAGAATTGCAGACTGTTATGGTAAGATCGCGGATTATGAGCTGATCTTTACCAAGTTGGATGAAACGGAGGCAGTGGGGAATCTGCTGAATATGAAGCTTTATACCGGTGCACCGGTCGCTTATGTGACCTGTGGACAGAATGTTCCGGATGACATGGAAGTATTCAATCCACAGAAGACGGTAAAACAGATCCTTGGTGGAAAGGAATAAAGCTTAGACAGAAAGGCGCGGGAAAATGGATCAGGCGGAACAGTTAAGGATTATTAAAGCAAATAAGCAGATAAGACCGACTGCAAGAGTCATAACTGTCACCTCCGGAAAAGGTGGCGTTGGAAAATCCAATATGTCTATCAATCTGGCAATTCAATTTCGTAAAATGGGAAAAAGGGTCGTTATTTTAGATGCAGATTTCGGACTGGCGAATATTGAAATTATGTTTGGTGCAGTGCCAAAGCATAACTTATGTGATCTGGTATACGAAGGAAAAAGTATCAGTGACATCATAACCCAGGGTCCTATGGGAGTGGGATTTATCTCCGGAGGATCCGGAATTGCCGGAATGTCAAATCTGGGAAAAGATGCTCTTACCTGCATTATACAGAATCTGGCCGAGCTGGATGCCCTTACGGATGTGATCATAGTGGACACAGGAGCCGGAATATCGGACAGCGTATTAGAATTCCTGGTGGCGAGCGGCGAGGTGCTGCTGGTGACGACGCCGGAGCCTACTTCCATTACGGATTCTTATTCTTTGTTAAAGGCGTTGTACCGACATCCGAGATATGAAGAGGCCTATACCAAGGTCAAAATGGTGGCAAACAGAGTGGAAAATGTAAAAGAAGGCCAGGTGCTGTTTGATAAGCTGAATGCAGTGGTTACCAGATATCTTAAGACCTCCATGGATTATTTGGGGTGTGTACCACAGGATCCCCAGGTGGTGCAGGCAGTAATGCAGCAGGTGCCTGTGTCGATACAGAATCCGGGAGCAAAATCCAGTCAGGCATATCAGAGAATTGCGGAGAGATTGTGCGATAAAACACAGGAAGAACAACCGAAGCGCGGAATGGCAGCCTTTTTCTCCCATATTATAGGGACCAGAAACGGAGCTGCAAAACAGTCCAGATAAGAGAGGTACAAAATTATGTTGTCCAGATTTGTGGAAGAAGGTTCTAAAGTAGAGCTTCGGGCGCTGGAACATGGATTGGGAGAATCCGGAGCCGAAAATACGACAAAGGTTTACCAGAGCCGTGTACTGCAGATCCTATCGGAGGATACACTGGAGATTTCCATGCCAATGGAACAGACCAGACTGATCCTTCTGCCGGTGGAAAGCGAATATGATATGGTATTTTTCGAAGAGAATAGTCTGTATCAGTGTTTTTCCAGAATCGTAGATCGTTACAAAAGTAATAATGTATATGTGCTGGTGATGGAACTGACCAGCAATCTGCGCAAATATCAGCGGAGAGAATATTATCGGTTCAGTTGTGCACTGGATATGTGTGCGCGGAATCTGGAGGAAGAAGAAATCGAGGCACTGGAGAAAAATTCACCCTATGAGCTTCAGCCGGGACTTCCGTTAAAGCATAGTGTGATCGTAGATATCAGTGGTGGCGGATTGCGCTTCCTGTCATCTCAGAAATATGAACCCGGGAGCCTGATCCTGTGCAGTTACCATCTGCTAAAAGATGGGGAAAGAAAAAAATATGATGTGGTCGGAAAGGTTTTAGCAGTCAAGGAACTGGAAAACCGGAGGGGAATGTTTGAACACAGAGTCCAGTACTACAATCTGGATGTAAATACCAGAGAAGAGATTATTCGGTTTATATTTGAAGAAGAGCGTAAGAGCCGTAAGAAGGAGAGACTGAACTGATGCCAAAAAAAATATTGGTTGTAGATGATTCTGCACTCATGAGAAGAGTGCTCTGTGATATAATAGATGCAGACATAAGGTTTCAGGTAGTTGACAGAGCAAAAGACGGATTAGAAGCTTTTGATCTGTTGAGCAGAAACAGTTATGACGCGGTTGTCCTGGATGTGAATATGCCGAGGATGAACGGACTGCAGCTGTTGCAGGAATTGCGAAAATACAAGATACCGGCAAGAGTGATGATGGCGAGTACCGACACTATGGAAGGTGCCAGAACCACCCTGGATGCACTGGAACTGGGAGCTCTTGATTTCGTACATAAGCCGGACAGTGCAGTCGACTGCCGGGGAGAGAATTTCCGCAGAGAGTTTTTACGGACACTGAATGTTGTGGCTAACGGCAGAATGCCGTCATTCAATGAGGAAAAGATAATTTCCGAAGAGAAGGGCACAGTCAGGGAGATGATGAAGATCATCAATCATCACCCGGTCAGTGTGGGCGGCAACAAAGTGGTGGCAATTGCAAGCTCCACGGGAGGTCCGAAATCGCTGCAATCGGTGATCCCTCTGTTACCGGCCAATCTGGATGCACCGGTACTGGTAGTACAGCATATGCCGGCAGGATTCACAGCATCTCTTGCAGAGAGACTGGATAATTTAAGCCAGATTCATGTAAAAGAGGCAGCAGAGGGGGAAGAACTGAAAAAGGGCTGGGTCTATATCGCCATGGGAGGAAAGCACCTCCATGTGGTAACCTCACCGGCCGGACGTCATACACTGCATTTATCGGAAGAACCTTACAGGGAAGGAGTCAGACCCTGTGCCAATTATATGTACGAATCCCTGCAGGACAGCCGCTTTGATACGGTTGTATGTGCAGTTATGACCGGAATGGGTGCGGACGGAACGGAAGGGATCGGTAAATTGAGAACTTCCAGTAAAACATACGTGATCGCACAGGATCAGGAGACAAGCATTGTATTTGGAATGCCCAAGAGTATTATTGCAGCAGGACTGGCAGATCAGGTGGTACCGTTAGACCAGATCGCCCAGGAAATCATACTGCATGTAGGAGTAAATTAAGTAATATATGCCGTTTCCGGCAATGCTGTGATCGGCAGAATGGAGGAAAAGATGGACGTAAGCCAATATCTTGAAATTTTTCTGGATGAAACAAATGAACATCTGCAGAACCTGAATACACAGATTCTGGAACTGGAGTCAGATCCCGAGAATATGGATAATATCAATGAAATATTCCGTGCGGCACATTCCCTGAAGGGTATGGCGGGAACCATGGGCTATAAGCGGATGCAGAATCTGACCCATGATATGGAAAATGTATTTTCGGAAGTGCGTAACGGCAATATTAAGGTGACACCGGAAATGATCGACGTACTGTTCCAGTGCCTGGACGCTCTGGAGGAGTATAAAAACAACATTCAGGAGACCTCCGATGAGGGAACCAATGACAATGAAAATCTGATCAAAGCCCTGAATGATATTTTGAACGCCAACAAGACCGGACAGGAGCAGCCCGCAAAGGAAGAAAAAGCAACAGCACCCGCAGCGGAGAGCACCGGAACAGGTGCGGAAAAATGGAATGGCATTGCGTTTGATGACAGCCAGATCCGCGTGATCAAAGAAGCTATGAAACAGGGCAAAAATGTATACGGTATTAATGTTGTGGTACAGGACAGCTGTATCCTGAAGGCGGCAAGAGCTTTCCTGGTGTTCAAGGCTGTGGAGGAAAAAGGAGAGATCATCGTCTCCGTACCCAGCGCACAGGATGTGGAAGACGAAAAGTTCGATAAAGATTTCACTCTGATCGTTTTGTCCGATTATTCTCTGGATGATGTGATCAAGGCAGCGGAAAGCGTATCCGAGATCGCACAGGTGACCGGTGCGGTTCTGGAACTGGAGAAGACCAAGAATTATCATTCCGAAGAGGAGACACAGGAACCCGTACAGGAGAAAAAAGAAGAAGTAGCCGAGACAAAGACTGAAACGAGAAAAGAAGAGAAGAAGCCTGCGGCTGCTAAAGCTCCGGAGAAAAAACAGGTGAGCAAGCCTGTGGTCAACCGTACTGTACGTGTAGACATCGAGAAACTGGATTCTCTGATGAATCTCGTAAGTGAGCTGATCATTGCCAAAAACTCTCTGGTAGCTGCTTCCAGCAATGACCATGGCAACAATACGGCATTCAATGAGCAGATCGAATATCTGGAAAATGTGACAACCAATCTGCATGAATCCGTAATGAAGGTACGAATGGTACCTATCGAAAGCGTTGTAGTGAAGTTCCCCAGAATGATCCGTGATCTGTCTAAGAAGCTGGACAAGAAGATGGAACTGTATATGACCGGTGAGGAGACCGAGCTGGATCGTACCGTGGTGGATGAGATCGGGGATCCTCTGATGCATCTGCTTCGTAACTCCGCTGACCACGGTCTGGAGTCCGCAGAAGTGCGTGCACAGCGAGGAAAGCCCGAGCAGGGATCTATTTTCCTGGATGCATATCAGGATGGCAATAACGTAGTCATCGAGGTGAGAGATGATGGTAACGGTATTGATGTGGAAGCCGTTAAAAACAAAGCAATTGAAAAAAATCTGGTGACTGCGGAACAAGCAGCAAATATGCCGGAAAAAGATATTATCAATCTGCTGTTCCAACCCGGTTTCTCCACTTCCGAAAAAGTAACCGATGTATCGGGAAGAGGCGTGGGACTGGATGTCGTGAAGTCCAAGATCGAATCCTTAAGCGGTGAAGTAGAAGTGAAATCAAAATGGGGAGAGGGAAGTACCTGGACGATCCGTCTGCCTCTGACCCTTGCAATCATTCAGGCACTGATGGTAGTCGTAGGTGGAGAAAAATATGCGATCTCCCTGGGATCCATTCAGACCATCGAAGATATCTCACCGAAGGATATCAAACTGGTAGAGAACAAAGAAGTGATCAACTTAAGAGGAACGGTAATTCCCCTGATCCGTCTGACGGAAGTACTGGATGTGGAAAGTACCAGATCTGCCGAGGATAATCTGATTGTGGTAATCGTCAAGAAGGGAGACAAAATGGCAGGCCTTGTGATCGATGAACTGATCGGTCAGCAGGAGATCGTTATCAAATCTCTTGGCAAATATATCAAGCAGTGTAAATTTATCAGCGGTGCAACGATTTTGGGTGACGGTGAAGTGGCACTGATCCTGGATGCAAATGCATTACTGTAAGGAGGGAGATGACGATTATGGAAGAACTTAGCATGAAAAATACGTTAAAAGCCGGAGATGAGCGTAAAATTGAGGAGGAATTTTTCCAGTATATTGTGATCCGCCTCGGTGATGAGCAGTACGGGATTGATATCCGTTACATAGACAACATTGTCAGAATGCAGCACATTACCAGAGTACCCAAGGTACCCGCATATCTGAAAGGTGTTATTAATCTGCGTGGAGAAGTACTGCCGGTAATGAGCCTCCGACTGAAAATGGGACTGGAGGCAGACGAACTGACCCGTGCTACCAGAATTATCATTCTGAAACTGGAACAGCAGGGCAGTGTCGGCATAATTGTGGACGAAGTGAAGGAAGTTGTCACTCTCGGTACCAGCCAGATTGAAAAAATGTCTCAGAATGCCGGTGAGAATAAAAAGAGTTTTATTACAGGTGTAGGAAAACACAATGGGGAACTGATCTCTCTTCTGGATCTGAATTCCATTACACTGGAGGAAAACGCATAAAGGAGATGGATCCATGGGAGATCTGAGTTTAGAGAAAGTTTCGGAAACATATCTGGATGTTTTAAAAGAAATTGGAAACATAGGTGCAGGCAACGCTATGACAGCACTCTCCCAGATGTTAAACTGCAAGGTGGATATGAAAGTACCGCAGGTAAAGCTTTTGGATTTTAATGAAGTCGGAGCACTGATGGGAGGAGAGGAACAGGTGATGATCGGTGTTTTCCTGGGGGTGGAAGGAGACATTACCGGAAGCATGATGTTCCTGGTGGAACAGAACAGCGCAAAACATCTTCTCCATAAGATCCTTGGAGATATGGTACAGCCGGAAGGTTTTTCAGAGATTGAATTTTCTGCAATGCAGGAGATCGGCAACATTATCACGGGAGCCTATCTGAATTCCCTGTCGACTCTTACGAACCTGACGATTATCCCTACCCCGCCTTCTCTGACGCTGGATATGGCGGGAGCGATCCTAAGCGTTCCGGCAATTGAATTTGGAACTTTGGGAGATAAGATTTTACTGATCCAGTCTCAGTTTTACGATGAGGTGGAGATTGACGGTTATTTCATTCTGGTTCCCGATATTGAATCCTATCCCAAGATATTATCGTCTTTGGGAATATCTGTTGCATAAGGTGCTAAGAGGTAGAAGAAGGGGAGCAGAATGAGCGAGATTATTAAGGTAGGAATGGCGGATCTGAAGACCTGCGTAAGTCCCGACGGAGTGACGACTTTGGGATTGGGATCTTGTGTGGGAATTGCAATCCGCGATCCGGTGACGAAAATAGGCGGTCTGGCGCATATTATGCTGCCGGACAGCACTACGATACGTAACAGTAGCCAGAATATTGCAAAATTTGCGGATACGGGAATTGATGAACTGGTACGCCAGATGGAAAAACTTGGTGCGAGAAAGGCAAGAATGGTTGCTAAGATTGCCGGTGGCGCTACCATGTTTACATTTCAGGGTCGTAACGACATGATGCAGGTGGGGGAGCGCAATGTGCAGGCTGTTAAGAAGAAATTGAAGGAAATCAATATCCCTATTTTAGCAGAGGATACAGGCAAAAACTACGGAAGAACCGTTACATTTTATCCGGAGACCGGAGAATTTTATATCCGTGCGGTAGGAAGAGATGAATCAGTCATCTGACAAATATTGGAATGGAAGAAAATTATGAACAGAAAGAATATGCCATTGATCCTGATGCTGACAGCCGGCGCCTGTACCTGTATTGTTACGATGGTACAGGCTTACTCGGTATTGGCAAGTTTGGTGGCACTGTTTGCTGTGATGCTTTTGTTTTACTGTCTGGGAAACGGTGTCCGGCTTCTGCTGGATCGCTTTGACAGGCAGAACGAGGAAAAGGCAAAACAGGAACAGGAAGAGAAGGCGGAACAAGAAGATGCTGTATCGGAAGATGCACAACAGAAGGGTGTAAGCGAGTCAAATGGATGAAGCCGGTAAGAAAAGGTTATTAGAAGAATATGCTGCTAATAAGCGACCGGAGACCAGGGAGCAGCTGATACTGGAGTATGCCCCCCTGGTGAAAGTGGTGGCCGGAAGACTGAGCATGTATCTGGGATACAACGTAGACTATGAGGATCTGGTCAGCTATGGGATCTTTGGCTTGATTGATGCAATTGACAAATTTGATTGCCTCAAAGAAGTAAAATTCGAGACCTATGCCAGTCTGCGTATCCGTGGAGCCATTCTGGATCAGATTCGTAAAATGGACTGGATACCTCGGACGATTCGCCAGAGACAGAAGAAGATTGACGCTGTCATCAAGGAAGTGGAACAGACTACGGGACGCAGCGCAACAGATGAAGATATTGCTATGGGTCTGGGAATATCCGCGGAGGAATATCTGGACTGGCAGTCGCAGATGAAAATTACGGGACTGGTGTCACTGAATGAATATATGGATCAGGGAAGCGATGTCTCGCAGGATTATAGCAGACATACCACGGCCAGATTTGACGGTCCGGAAGAGAGCGTTGAGAAGGAAGAGCTGACAAAAGTACTCGGAGAAGCATTGGAACTTTTGACAGAGAAAGAGAAGAAAGTAGTTACGCTGTATTATTACGAAGATCTTACGCTAAAAGAGATCAGTAATATATTGGAAGTGTCGGAATCCAGAGTCTCCCAGCTGCATACGAGAGCTCTGCAGAAAATGAAGACAAAAATGGGAAATTATATGGGACTTTTATAAAAATGGTTGACCCGCAGATTGGGTAAGAGGAGAAAATGCATGCAGAATGGCTATTTTCAGCTCGTAAATGCACCGGGAGGTTATGGGCTACAGATATTTCAACCAAAGGACGGAGGAGCGGACGTGAATCTCCAGGAGGTGTTGAATTATCTTGAACGGGAATCTGTGCCGTATGATCCCACGGCAATTAAAAAAGCAATTTTGTCGGGGGAAGATAAGGTATGCTTTCTGGAGAGAAAGGATTGCCCGGCACTGGAAGAAACCTACAGTATCGAGGTCAGCCAGGATAATATGCAGGTGATTCTTCGATTCTATCCGGCATCACAAAGCGGGAAAAGAACAACCATGGACAGTGTGATCCGGGATCTCAGATACCGGAACGTTGTCTACGGAATACAGATGAACGTTCTGCAGGATCATTTTATGTCGGATGGGATCTATGGTACAGATCTGATCGTGGCCAAAGGAAAAGAACCGAGACATGGTACGGATGCGTCTGTCAGGTATTATTTTAATACGGATGTTCATGCACAGCCTACATTAAAAGATGACGGCACCGTGGATTATTTCCACCTGAATATGATCAACCCCTGCAGAAAGGGACAACTCCTGGCGGAAATCATTCCGGAAGATGAAGGAGAATACGGAATAACGGTGCAGGGAGCCAAAATCCGCCCCAGACAGGTGAAGAAAGCACATCTGGAATTCGGACATAATATTGAAATCTCAGAGGACAGAAAAAAACTTACTTCTCTGGTGGACGGTCACGTGTCACTGGTAGAGGGCAAAGTATTTGTATCCGATGTTTATGAAGTAGAGAATGTAGATCTATCCACCGGAAATATTGAATTTGAAGGAAGCGTGCAGGTGCGTGGCAATGTTTCTTCTAATTTTGAGATCAGGGCCGGTGGCAATGTGATCATAAGCGGTGTGGTAGAGGGTGCCTGCATCGAGGCCGGAGGAAACATTATCATTGCCCGCGGTATGAACGGTATGGCAAAAGGCATCCTGAAGGCCGGTGGCAATATCGTTGCCAAATTCCTCGAAAATGCGACGGTCAGTGCCGGTGGTTATGTGAATACGGAGTCGATTCTGCATAGCAATGTGACGGCATCTACGGAGATCCAGGTAACCGGTAAGAGAGGCTTTATCACTGGGGGACATGTACGTGCCGGTCAGAGAATCGAAGTGAAGACTCTGGGAGCGACACTGGGGGCACCGACCGTGGTAGAGGTCGGAGTGGACCCGGAGAAAAAAGCAGAATATATGAAACTCCAGAAAGAAATTTCGGAGATCGTTAAAAATATTCGGAGTATTCAGCCGATTCTTGCCAGTTTCACAGAAAAAAAAAACAGAGGAGTGCGTTTTACTCCGGACCAGCTGAATTATATCCGGAATTCCGCAGCAACGATGGAGACACAGAAAAAGAGCCTGGCGGAGAAAAACGCGCGCATGCAGGAATTGCAGATGGAGTTCAATCCACAGGAAAAGGCCGCTGTCATCGTCAAGGGAGAGGTGTATCCGGGGACTACGATCATTATCGGGGATTCCTCCATGCAGGTGAAAAATACTTACCAGTACTGTAGATTTGAACGGATCGACGGAGATGTTAAGGCTACCGCAATATAGCAGAAAAGAGGCACAGATATGGCATTTGGTTCGTTGGAGATTGCTTCGATCCCCAGAACACAGGATTATTCCGTGATGAAGCAGAATGAGGACAATAAAGGGGCATTTCAACAGATGACTCTGGGACAGCAGTCTCAAAAACAGAGTGAAAAGCTTACGAAAGAAGTACACAGCAGTGATAATGCGGACTGGTATACCGGACAATATGATGCCAAGGAGAAGGGACACAATGAATATGCCGGAAACGGCGGAGATAAACGCCGGAAAAAGAAAGAACCGGAAGATGGTGTCGTTATCCAAAAACAGCATCGTGGTTTTGACATCAAGATCTGAAAATACAAAGGAAACGTAGTAAGATGGACATTTTAGAAGTAATCCTGCTGATCGTAGGAATTGTAATTTTTATAGGAAGTTTTTTACTGCCGGCAGGCAGATCGGACGCCGGTAGAATCGACACAGATGCGGCAAAACAGGAAATCCACGGTCTGATAGAAGAAGAAATGAAAACAGTCCGTGCACAGGTGCAGGATAAAGTGGAAGAAACCTCAGAAGATGTGGTGGAAAAGGCGGAGAGATCGCTGGAACGCCTGACGAACGAGAAAATCATGGCGGTAAATGAATATTCCGATACGGTATTACAGGAAATTCATAAAAATCATGAGGAAGCAATGTTCTTATATGATATGCTGAACAGCAAGCATGCCAATATCAAAGATACCGTCTCCAAAGTGGACAAAGCGGTGAAAGCTGCGGAAGACAAGGTGAAGGCGATCGATGATACTCCGACGGTAAAAACTGAGGAAACGGAAAAAGTGATCCCGGCAGACGAACCGGCGAAAACAGAGGAGGCTGTATCTCCGGAAATCGGATTCATGGGTGAGACAGCGGAAGAAGGCCAGAACAACAACGAGAAGATCCTGGAAATGCACAGACAGGGCAAATCCACGGTAGCAATAGCCAGGGAACTCGGACTGGGCGTGGGAGAAGTAAAACTCGTAATTGACCTGTATAAGGCCTGAAGGTAATCACGAAATTAAGGACGGAGACAGAAATGAAATTAAAATATTATCTGCGCGGTCTTGGAATTGGTATGATCGTGACCGCATTGATCCTGGGAATCAGCTTTTCTCACCGTCAGGGGCAGGAGACACAGATATTGACAGATGATCAGATCAGAGAACGTGCGGAACAGCTGGGAATGGTGGACAGCAGTGAACTGACGTTAGCAGCTCTGCAGAACAGCGTACAGCAGCAGACACAGGAAAACACGGAGAAGACGGAAGCATCCCCGGAGCCTGAGACCGAAGAAGCAATGACAACAACATCGGAACCGGAGACAATGGTTGCACCAGAGAATACCATGGAACCGGAGACAACGGTTGCACCGGAAAATACCATGGAATCGGAAGCAACACCACAGCCTGAGACGATTGTAGCATCAGAAGCAGCGCAGACGGTTACCGTTACCGTAAAAAAAGGAGCAAGCTCCGGAAGCGTCAGCAGCCGGCTACAGGAAGCGGGGTTGGTGGAAGATGCGAAGACATTTGACAATTACTTATGTAATAACGGCTACAGCCGCAGCATAAATCCCGGCACTTATGAGATAGTTCCCGGGACTTCCGAAGAAGAAATCGCAAAAATAATCACAGGAAAACATTAAAAACCCCTTGCCACAGGGGTTTTCCTATGTTATAATCGCACTGTTGTGACAAAAAACACGCCTTTCGATTTGACGATGGTGCTTACTGGTTTTACAGAAGTCTTTGTCAGAGCTAACCGGGTTCTTAACGCGTCCCGGCAGAAAAGAAAAGCGGAAGATTTTAACCAAACGGAGGTAAAGACATGAGCGTTATTTCTATGAAACAGTTACTTGAAGCAGGTGTTCATTTCGGACATCAGACCAGAAGATGGAACCCTAAGATGGCTCCTTACATCTTCACCGAGAGAAACGGCATCCACATCATCGATCTGCAGAAGTCTGTAGTTAAGGTTGATGAGGCTTACAAGGCAGTATCCGAGATCGCTGCACAGGGCGGCACCATTCTGTTCGTTGGTACCAAGAAGCAGGCACAGGACGCTGTAAAGGTTGAGGCTGAGCGTTGCGGTATGTACTATGTAAACGAGAGATGGTTAGGTGGTATGCTGACCAACTTCAGAACCATCCAGTCCCGTATCGCAAGACTGCATGCGATCGAGACCATGTCTCAGGACGGTACTTTCGATGTACTGCCTAAGAAGGAAGTTATTCAGTTAAAGAAAGAATGGGAGAAGCTGGAGAAGAACCTGGGCGGTATCAAGAACATGACCAGAGTTCCCGATGCTATCTTTGTTGTAGATCCTAAGAAGGAAAGAATTTGTGTACAGGAGGCTCATGCACTGGGCATTACCCTGATCGGTATCGGCGATACTAACTGTGATCCTGAAGAGCTGGATTACATCATCCCCGGTAACGATGATGCGATCAGAGCCGTTAAGCTGATCGTTTCCAAGATGGCTGACGCTGTCATCGAAGCTAAACAGGGAGAGGCTGTATACAGCGATGCTGATGTAGCTACCGAAGCAGAGGATATCGAAGAGGTTGCAGCTGACGCTGAATAATCCGATTCCATAAGAGAAGCATAGGAACCCAGATTGCGATGCCTGTCATTACGGTCTGGGTTCTTGAGGATAATATATTAATTAAGAAGAGAGGATAAAAAAATGGCAATTACCGCATCTATGGTAAAAGAGCTCCGTGAAATGACCGGCGCTGGTATGATGGATTGTAAGAAGGCTCTGAACGAGACAAATGGAGATATGGACGCAGCTGTTGAGTTCCTGAGAAAGAACGGACAGGCTAAAGCTGAGAAGAAGGCAAGTCGTATCGCAGCAGAAGGTGTTGCACGTGCAGCAATCTCCGCAGACGGCAAGACCGCTTGCGTTATTGAAGTGAACTCCGAGACCGACTTCGTTGCAAAGAACGAGACATTTACTTCTTTTGTAGAGGCTGTTAATGGAGTTGCTCTGGCTTCCGATTTACAGGGTGGCAAGGACGGTGAAGATATCGAAGCACTGTTGGCTACTCCTTTCGAAGGCGCAACTGTTAAGGAAGCTCTGGTAGAGAAGACCGCTACCATCGGTGAAAAGCTGTCTATCCGTCGTTTCGAGAAGGTATCCGGAGATGTAGCAGTATCCTACATTCACGGTGGTGGACGCATCGGTGTTATTGTTGCAGCTAACGGTGCATCCGATGACGCAGCTAGAGAAGCACTGACCAACATCGCTATGCAGGTAGCAGCTATGAATCCTACCTACATCAGCAGAAATGATATTTCCGCAGAAGAGCTGGCTAAGTTACAGGAGATCACTGTTGACGCAGCTCTGAACGATCCTGCATCTCTGCCTAAGCCCATCCTGAATAAGCTGATCGATAAGGCTATGAACAGTTCCGCATGGAGCGATGAGGATAAGGCAATCTACGAAGAGAAGAAGAGCAACATGAACTACCTGTTCAACTTCCTGTCCAAGGAAGCAGCAGCTGCTCTGGCTCAGCTGGCTATGGCTGATAAGGACGCTATCGTATCTGATAAGATCTTCAAGGGTCTGGCAGACGGTCGTGTATCCAAGCAGCTGAAGGAGATCTGCCTGTTAGATCAGACCTATGTTAAGGCTGAGGATGGCAAGCAGACCGTAGCTAAGTATTTAGAGAGCGTTAACAAGGCTCTGACCATCGCTAAGGTTGTTCGTTTCGAAGTTGGCGAAGGCATGGAGAAGAAGAACGAAGACTTCGCAGCAGAAGTTGCCGCTCAGATGAACGCTTAATTATAACGGATTATTTCGAAAAGGCATACGTGAGTATGCCTTTTTTACATATTGAAAGGTACGAAAGCATAGCTCATTGCGGAGAGTTGCTGTCTGCCACTCGGGGAGTTCTGTTTGTATTAAAAACGCCATTTTTTGCTAAAAAAATACAAAAACATGAAATATTGCCATGTAACAAGCTGTTATTTTCGCTGAGCGTGCAAAATGAAGAAATTTCGTACAAAAATTCCTGATTTAGAATTTTTTTTGTACGGAAATCATTTTTTGGGGGTATTTGCGACAGCCGTCAATGAAATAAATGTGGAGCGTCCTTTGCGACACATTTATGAAT
>OGDY01000105.1_pt1 | contig 102427 bp, 104 predicted proteins | sample 1570341 | NCBI WGS metagenome assembly OGDY01 (sample SAMEA2581972, study PRJEB24529) | metagenome | biome: Human gut stool | place: China | collected 2011 | reverse complement strand
ACAAATAACTATTTTAGCAAGCGATAATAATATAATAGGTATAACGAAATTAGATGATCAAAAATTAATTGGAGGTACGAATGAGTAAGTATTGCATGATTGAAGTAGTTGGAATTGGAAAAATTTAGAGTTATACAAGATCAAAAATATATTTCTTCAATGGATGAATTTTACAATAAATATTTAAATGAAACAAAAATAATAGAAAAGGGAAGTGAAAGTAATGAATGAAAATATAACAAAAATTAACTATTATCCAGGGCATATGGCTAAAACAAAAAGGCAAATACTTGAAAATATTAATCTGATTGATATTGTTTATGTAGTTGTTGATGCAAGATGTCCAGTCTCTACGATGATAAAGGATATAAATGAAATTATAAAGGGTAAAACTAAAATTTTAGTTATGACTAAAAAAGATTTATGTGATGAAAAGAAAACAAATTATTTTGTAGAGTTTTATAAAAAGTCTGGTTATGAAGTAATACTTCTTGATTTAAAAAATAATAAAGATTTTAAGAAATTATTTGATATTACTAAAAAATGTACTTCATATATTCAAGAAAAAAGAAAAAGTAAAGGCTTAAAAGAAAAAGAAATTAAAGCTTTAGTAATAGGTATTCCTAATGTAGGTAAATCAACTTTAATTAATAATATGGTAGGTAAAAAAGTTCAAAATGTTGGTAATAAACCAGGTGTAACTAAAAATTTAAATTTTTTACCTACAAAATATGGTATAACACTTTTAGATTCTCCGGGAATATTATGGCCAAAACTTGATAATATTGTGCATGCTTATAATATGGCCACTATTGGTTCAATTAAAAAAGAAGTATTAAATATATCTGATATTGGTATGTACATAATTAACTTCTATCTTAAAAGCTATCCAAACATTTTAAAAGATATTTATAAAACATCAGAAACTGATGCAATTGAAGTATTTGATAATTTATCTTTAAAATGGGGATTTACAAAAAATGGTGAAACAGACTTTACAAAAGTTAGTGAAAGACTATATAATGATATTATTGGAGGAAAAATAAAAGGAATTACACTAGATGAAGAAAAGACAGATAATTAGTATTTTAAATGATTTAAATGTAGATAAAGAAAAATATATAATTACAGGTGAAACTGCACTTACTATTTACGGCATAATAAAAGAATGTGATTATATATTTTTAATGTGTAGTGAAAGTATTGATAATGAATTTATTAAAGTTATAAATGAAACTTGTAATTTTGAACTAGTTCATAATTTTAAAGTAGAATCTTTAGAATTACTTTTTGCTAAAGAGGAAAATAAAACTTTAAAAAGAAAAATTGAAGATTTAATCCTTATAAAAGATAATCATCATTTTGAAAATGAATTATATAATAAGGGCTATAAATTAATTGCGGGTACTGATGAAGCAGGAAGGGGACCATTATGTGGCCCAGTGGTTGCTGCAGCAGTAATACTTCCTCATAACTATGAACTTTTTGGGTTAACTGATTCAAAAAAACTTACAGAAAAGCAAAGAGAAAAATATTTTGAAATTATAAAAAAAGATGCTATCAGTTATAGTATTAGTATAATTGATAATAAAAAAATAGATGAAATAAATATTTTGGAAGCATCAAGACTTGGTATGAATACAGCAGTGGATAACCTAAAAGTTAAACCAGATTTTATAATAACAGATGCAATGGATTTAAGAAGAGAAAACTCTTTAGGAATAATTAAAGGAGATGCCAAAAGTATTACTATAGCTGCTGCATCAGTCCTTGCAAAAGTAACAAGAGATCATATAATGGATGAATATGATAAAATATATCCACAGTATGAATATAAAAAACATAAAGGTTATCCTACAAAAAGACATCTTGAATTATTAGAAAAATATGGTATATTAGATATTTATAGGACTACATATGGTCCAGTTAAAAAAATTATGGAGGAAAATAATGAATAAAAATAAAATACTAAATAATTACTTAATTTTACTTACTTCAGGATTTTTAATCGAAGTTATTTTTAGATTAATTAATAATTTAAATATTTTAAATTTTTCCTTTTTAAGAACTTTTATAGGTATTAATGTAATTAGTATTATTTTATCTTTAATATATTCAATATTTCCAAGAAAAGTATCTTATGTTTTTTCGAGTATAACCGTTTTAATTTTTTCTATTTATTCATTTGCCCAAATGCTTTTCTTAAACTTTTTAGGAGTTTATATGTCCTTTAATACGGTAAGTCAAGCGGGTGCAGTAAAAGATTACATAATGGATTTCCTTAAAAGTTGTAAACCAGCATTTCTAGCTTTATTTTTACCTTTTATACTTCTTATGTTAGTTTTTATTATTAATGGTATAAGACTTAAAACAAAACCTCAAGATTTTCATTTAAAAAAGAAATATAGATATGAATATCAAATAGTATCTTGCATTTTACTTATAGTGCTTTGCTTATCATCAATATTTTATTATCATTCATTAAGTGATAAATACAACGATAAATATCAAGTACTTTCTTTAAAAGAACTTTTCGAAGGAACCTCAAATCCTAGTTTAGCGGTAAAAGACTTTGGAATTATTTCATATGGCTTACTAGATTTAAAAAGTAAATATGTTGAAACAAATATTTATAAAAATGATGTAATTGCTTATAATCCAGATAAAGATAAAAGAGATATCGATGATACTACATGGGAAAGTATTATTAATAGTGAAACTAATAGTACATTAAACTCATTGAATAATTTTTATATTAATAATAAGGTAACTAGTAAAAATGAATATACTGGTAAATATAAAAATAAGAATTTAATAGTTATTATGATGGAAAGTGTTAATGATATTATTATTAATGAAGAGTATTTTCCAAACTTTCATAAATTATTAAGTTCAAGTTATTACTTTGAAAATAATTATTCTCCGAGAAATAGTTGTGCTACAGGTAATAATGAATTTAGTGCAATGACATCACTTTATTCAATTTATAATAATTGTACTTCAAATTTATATGTAAATAATACATATCCAGAAAGTATATTTAATTTATTTAATAATAAAGGTTATACGACTAATAGTTTCCACGACTATGATAATACTTATTATGAAAGAACAAAGATACATCCAAATATGGGTAGTCAAAATTATTATGATGTTAATAGTTTAAATATGGAGTATTCAAATGTTTATGGAGCTTGGCCTAGTGATGTAACTTTAATGGAAAAATATTTAGAAAAACTTGATGATATTGATGGTAAATTTATGAGTTATATTACAACTGTTACAACTCATCAGCCTTATGCATCACAAAGTGAATATGGAGATAAATATTTAGATAAATTCGAAGATACTTCTTATTCACTTGAACTTAAAAGATATCTTTCAAAAATGACTGAACTTGATAATGCTTTAGGAGTTCTAATTGATGGTTTACAAGAAAGAAATCTTTTAGATGATACTATTATAGTACTTTTCGGAGATCATTATCCTTATGGTATAAATCTTAATATATTAAATGAAATACTTGATAGAGATTTAAATAATTATGAAAACGAAAAAGTACCACTTGTTATTTATGATAGTTCTTTAAAAGAAACAATAACTATGGATGAATATACAAGTTATATTAATATTCTTCCTACAATGGCTAATCTATTTGATTTAGATTATGATCCAAGATATTATATGGGTAATGATTTATTTTCTGAGGATTATCAAAGTTTAGTAGTGTTCTATGATTATTCATGGAAAAATGAATATGCATACTTTAATGCAAGTACTGGTAAAATAACTTACTTTACAGACTTTACATATTCGGATGAAGAAATTAAGAAGATAAATGAATTAATTTATGCTAAAATGAATATGAGTAGTTCAGCAATTAAAAATAATTATTTTGCTTACCTATTTGAAAAAATTGAAAATGAAAAGGAGAATGTTAAATGAAAAACATAATAATCGTGGAGTCCCCTGCAAAATGTAAAACAATATCAAAGTATTTGGGAGGAGATTATACTGTAGTTTCTTCGAAAGGTCATATTAGAGATTTAGCAACATCTGGAAAATATGGGCTTGGTATTGATATTGAAAATGATTTTAAACCTAGTTATGAAATAATTAAAGGTAAAAAGAAAGATGTTAAATATTTAAAAGATTTAATTGAAAAAGCAGATCATATATATCTTGCAACCGATCCAGACCGTGAGGGAGAAACAATATCTTGGCATTTATATGATGAATTAAAAGTTCCTGATGAAAAATATGATAGAATTGTCTTTAATGAAATTACTAAAGATGTTGTTTTAAAAGCTTTAAAAAATCCTCGAAGAATTGATATGAATTTAGTTCATTCTGGAGAAGCACGTAGATTTTTAGATAGAATTATTGGTTTTAGATTAAGTAAAGTTATGCAATCTAAAACAGCTGGTAAATCTGCGGGTAGAGTACAATCTGTTGCTCTAAAACTTATTGTTGATAGAGAAAGAGAAATACTTGCATTTATTCCTAAAGAATATTGGACTATTGAGGCTGACTTCAAAGATTTTAAGGCAAATTTAGAAACTTATAAAGAAAAAGACATAGAAATTCCAAATGAAAAAGAGGCTGATAAAATACTTGATAGTTTAACAAATACTTTTACTATAAAAAAGGTCGAAGAAAAAGAAAAGAAAAGAAGTGCCAAAGAAGTATTTAAAACTTCAACACTTCAACAAGCATGCTCTAATAAACTAGGGTTTGCTGCCTCAAAGACAATGAAAATCGCTCAAAAACTTTATGAGGGTATTGAACTTGATGATGGATTTCATGGCCTTATCACTTATATGCGTACTGATAGTGTAAGACTTTCTGATGAATTTACTTCTGCATCTTTTGCCTATATTAATAGTAAGTTTGGTAAAGACTATGTAGGGTATGTTAAAAAGGGTAAAAAGACTGAAAATGTTCAAGATGCTCACGAAGGTATTAGACCCACAAATATTAATTATGAACCTGATAAAATTAAAAAGTATTTAGCACCTGATGAGTATAAACTTTATAGAATTATTTATTATAGAGCTCTTGCTTCATTAATGGCTGATGCTAAATTTAATTCGACTACTGTACTTCTTGATAATAATGATTATGGTTTTAAAGCAACTGGTAGTGTTCTTACATTTGATGGTTATTTAAAAGTTTATGGTGATTATGAAGATCAAGAAGATACAATTTTACCAGACTTTAAAAATTATAAAGCAGGTATAATTTTATCTGATACAATTACTAAGACTCAACACTTTACAAAACCACCAGCAAGATTTACAGAAAGTTCTCTTATTAAAGAACTTGAATCTCTTGGTATAGGTAGACCCTCAACTTATGCAACAATTATTTCCACAATTAAAGATAGGGGATATGTTACCCTTGAGGATAAAAAGTTTGTTCCAACAGAGGTTGGTTTTGAAACCACTGATAAATTACAAGAATTTTTCTCAAGTATTGTTAATGTTAAATATACCGCTAATATGGAAAAAGATTTAGATGAAATAGCCGAAGGTAATGAAGATTATAAAAAAATGCTTAAAGACTTTTATGATAATTTTGCTCCTCTTGTGGATAATGCCTTTAAAAATATGGAAAAGAAAAAACCCGAAGAAACTGGTGAAAAATGTCCAGAATGTGGTAGTCCTTTAGTTATTAGAAAAGGTAAATATGGACAGTTTACAGCATGCTCTAATTACCCAACTTGTAAATATATTAAAAAAGAAAACAAACAAATAGAAAAAGAAATTATTTGTAAATGTCCAAAATGTGAAGGTAATATTATTGTTAGAAAAACTAAAAAGGGAAAAGAATTTTACGGATGTGATAATTTCCCTAAATGTAAATATGCATCATGGTATAAACCAACAGGTGATAAATGTCCTAAATGTAATGATTTATTAGTTATTAAAAATGGTGAAGTAATTTGTCCTACTTGTGATGAATAATTCATCATTTTTTTGATATTAAAAAAAACACTAAGATCTTACTAAATCCCAGTGTTTACCTAGTTCGTATTTTCCTATATCTTATACATTTAAGAAAAAATACCTACGAAAATACGTTAAAAGCACTAGTAATTTATAAATTTTTATAGTAAAATTAGTTTGTAAAGTACAAAAGTACATTGATAAATTTTCTTAAATGTATAAGATTTGAGAAAAAAGGAAGGCGTATTTATGGGAAAAAATAAGAAAAAGGGTATTTTGATTATATCCTGTTTGTTCGTAATATTGTTATCAATATTTTTATATCCAAGAAAAGATGATAATAAAAGTATTATAAAAAAATCTTATGCTTTTAAAATTAAAAATAATGGAGAAACAAGTTATACTTCAGTAGATACTATTCCAAGTGATTTAACAAATTATCATATTGATGAAGAAAAAACAATATGTGAAAATGGTGGTAAGGTCTCAATAGTGGGTAATAAACTAGCTTATCAAACATTAGGTTCTGATAGATGTAGTGTTTATTTATATTATGAGAAATTACCCGATATTAATATAAATGTTTCTAATCCAAGTTATCTTTTAGGGGGATATACAAAAAGCATAACAAATTGTGATGGCATTACTGGTGGTACATGGGATTATAAAATTAATGGTATTGTAATTGATAATATTTCAAAAACAAATTCATCATGTAATATTACATTTACTCAAAAAACACCAACAGCAGCAGAACTACTTTCTACAGTAGTAAATAATAAAGCCACTAGAAATGAAAATGGTAAAAGATATCAAGGTAAAAATCCTGATAATTATATATGGTTTAATGATGAACTTTGGAGAATAATTGGAAATATACCAGTATGTTTAACAAGCGGATGTTCAACGACGGAAAATAGAGTAAAAATAATAAGAAATGATTCAATCGGGAGAATTGCATATGGAAGTAATTCAACATGGATAGGAAGCAATATTCAAAATCTTTTAAATACATGTTATTTAGGAAAAACATCATCATGTGATAGTTATTGTTATTCAAATAGTGATGATGGTGTAAAAGGAACATGTGATTATTCATCAGATGGAATAGATGCAACTGATTATTATGGACAAATGATAGAGGATGTTTATTTTAATGTAGGTGCAGGAGATTCAACACATAAAACAGCGGCAAATTATTATACTCAGGAAATAGTTACCCATGCAACAAGTGCATCAAAAATAGGACTCATGTTTGCAAGTGATTGGGGTTATGCAATCGAAGGCTTTACAGGAATCTTAGGAAGTAGTGGAAGTCCTAAAAGTTATATGGAAAAAAATTGGCTATTTTCAAATGGCAACGAATGGACAATGAGTGCATATTCTTCCTTGTACCCTCTTTGCACTTTCAACTACGGCTATCTGCACTACATCGGGGCTACGATTGGCTACTCCATCAGGCCAGTCTTATATCTAAAATCTAATGCGTATGTAGTAAGTGGAACTGGAAGTAAGGTAGATCCATACAGGATAGGAATATAATATAAATCGTACTTCGCTATATGAAGCCGATTTTGAATAAAGGTATATATAGGTAGAAATACCATTAAATATATATAGGGTAATTATTTTAAAATTTGGTCTTCTTCAAACCCTCTTAACGCTAACAACAACGGCTATCTCAACAACAACTCGGCTTCGAATGGCTACTCCATCTTTTTAGAACTTCTTGTGTTTGGTTTAGGTTTTATGGCTATGGCTATAAAGTGTTAAGCATAAGAAATATTAATTATCCTTAAAAGTTTTATACTTTTAAAAAATAATAGATGGACGAAGAAGCATACGTGCTTCTTCTATCGACATCTAAAATAATTTTAGAAAGAAGGTATATTTTGAAATCTAGTAAAAAAATAGTTATATGTATGTTATTAATTGTAGTTTCTATTATTTCATTAACATTAATAAATACAAGTACTAATAAAACTTTTAATTATAAAGGAAGTACTATTGCTTTAACTATTGATGGTAATAGTGCAACATCTTTTCCATCAAGTGGTAAATATAATGTAACTGTTAATTGTAACAATGCAAAAGGTAGATGGAATCCTAAAACATGGAAATTAGAAATAACTAAAATAACTGGAACAGTTACCTGTGATGTTTCGTTTAACTCTAGTGTAACTAATTTAACTACTCAGGTTGATAATAAAGCCACTAGAGATGAAAATGGTAAAAGATATCAAGGTAAAAACCCAGATAACTATATATGGTTTAATGATGAACTATGGCGAATAATTGGAAATATTCCAGTATGTTTAACAAGTGGATGTAGTAGCACTCAAAATAGAGTAAAAATAATAAGAAATGATTCAATTGGGGCAATTGCATTTAATCAAACTGATTATAGCGCATCATCACCTTTAACGTGGATGGGAAGTAATATTCAAAATCTATTAAATTCGTGTTATTTAGGAAAAAAATCTTCATGTGATGATTATTGTTATTCATATCAAGCTTCTGCAAAAGGAACATGTGATTATTCATCAGATGGAATAGATACAGCAGACTATTATGGCAATATGGTTGAAGATGTATACTTTAATGTAGGAGCAGGAGATTCAACATATAAAACAGCGACAAATTATTATACACAAGAAATTGCTACTCATGCAACTAATACTTCAAAAATAGGACTCATGTATGCAAGTGATTGGGGTTATGCAATCGAAGACTTTACAGAAGTCTTAGGAAGTAGTGGAAGACCTCAAAAGTCATCTGAAAAAAACTGGTTAATGTCAAATGGTGATGAATGGACAATGAGTGCATATTCTTCTTCGTACCCTCTTTACGCTTACGGTGGCGGCTATCTCGGCAACGCCTCGGCTTCGAATGGCTACTCCATCAGGCCAGTCTTATATCTAAAATCTAATGTATATGTAGTAAGTGGAACTGGAACAAAGGTAGATCCATATAGGATAGGAATGTAATATAAATCGTGCTTCGCTATGTGAAGCCGATTTTTTCTTGCAATAAAATGGTTTTGTGAGTATAATAGTTCCTACAGGTGGGTTATATGAATAGTGAAAAAGAAATGCTAGAGCAAATGAAAAATGATTTAGATAAATTAAATGATATGTTAAATAAAAGTGAAGGTAAGAATTATTATAGTAAAGAAAAAGCAAAAGTTATATGTAAAATAATTGCTCCTTTTGTGGGATTTACAGGGACATTTTCATCTTTATACTTTTTAACTATTGGAGTTCCCTTTATGAAACATAATATAAAAGCATATTTAAATAAAGAAACAACTACTTATGATGATAATACTAAAAGTGTTTATGAATACTATCAAAAAAAACAATCTATTAAACCAATGCTTTATATATATGGCACTTGGGTAAAAGAGTCAGATTATTTTGTAAGAGATGTATCACTTTATACGGTGAGTGATGAAAATGAAGATATATTTGAAAATGGAACTTTAGTTTCCTCAGGTAAAGAAAAAACTATGGAAATTACTGATAATCACAAATATAAATTAATGACTTATGATGTAGATAAAAATGAATTTAATTATGTTTTGGAAAGTAATGATGCTACTATAGTAAGAAACGTTTGTTATATACTTGCTGTATTAATTTCCTCTTTATGTGGGATAGCTTATAATGAGTCTAAAATGAAAGGATATAAAATGGCTTTAAATAAATTAAAGGAAAATTATTATGAAGAATATGTAAAACTAGAAAAAATATTTAAAAGCAGAGTAGAAAACTATGAACTTCTTTCCGGAGAACATTATGAAAGATAAATTAAATAGTTTTATTCATTTAAATGAAAATGATATTTTGAGTAAATTTAATTCTAAAGATTTAAGACATTTATTTTTCTTACTCGAAGATTATTTAATAAGCTATAAAAAGAAATTAAATATAAATGATGATAATATTTCATTTGGACTTGAGATAGAAACAGAACATGCAAAAACAGACTTAATAAAGGATTTTATACAAAGTAAATATCCTTTTTGGAGTTATTGTGGTGATAGTTCATTAGATAATGGCATTGAGGTATTATCACCAATACTTACTAATAATGAAAAGTCTTTTGAACAGTTAAAAACTGTTTGTAACTTTTTAAGAAAAAACTCTTTTATAGATGAAAGTGCTTCAGCACACATTCATGTTGGCGCTCAAATATATAATAATTGGGATAGTATTTATCTTTTATTTTTAATTTGGTTTGCTTACGAGAAGATAATTTATAGATTTTCTTATGGCGAACATAATGCTGGAAGAAAAGAACTGTATTATTATGCTGATTCCATGTTATATAATGCTAGAGATTTGGTAGATATTTTTGAAAAGATATTTGAAAATTCTGGCGATTATACAAAATATGAACTGAAGTTTTTTAAGTATATAAATAAAATAGAAAGATATAAATCGCTTAATTTTACAAATGTTTGTGAGTTTGGTAAAAAGGAAGAAGGAAATACTATAGAATTTAGATGCCCTAATGGGACTTTAAATGAAGTTATATGGCAAAATAATTTAAATTTCTTTTTATCTTTAATGAATTATGCAAAAGATAGCTACAATAATGTAGATTATGAATATTATGTAAATAAGGCAAATGATAATATAGCTAGTGATTATGATTATAGTGAACTTTATTTAAAAGATGCTTTAGAACTTGCTGATTTAATATTTAAAACTAATCAAGATAAAATAGATTTTTTAAAGCAATATGTTAAATCTATTAATGATATTAATTATTCATATGATAGAGTATTTAGACTCACTAAATAAAAATCATTTAATTGTGATGACAAAAAAACAATAAAATGGTAATATATATATGAAACGAGGTAAATATGTGTGTTATAGATTTTACAAATTCTATAGAAAAAGTGTGTGAATATGGCGGCAGTGAAAAAAAGAAAAAAATTATTTATAATGGGGAGGTTTATTTACTTAAATTTCCTGATCCTATAAGAGAAAAAAATATGTCTTTATCATATATTAATAATGTTTTTTCAGAATATATTGGCTGCAAAATATTTGATAGTGTAAATATTCCAGTTCAAAAAGTTATACTTGGAATATACAATGAAAAAAAAGAAAATGAAATTAAACAAAAAGTAGTTGTAGCATGTAAAGATTTTACAAGTGAAAAACAAAAACTAGTTGAGTTTTCATCACTTGCAAATAGTATTACTGGTGTTGATAAAAAATTTACTACTAAAATCGAAGATATTTATGAAGTGTTTAATAATTTAAATTATGATTTTGATAAAAAAATAATGATAGAGAACTTTTGGAATATGTTTATAGTTGATACATTGATAGGAAATACTGATAGACATTTATCGAATTTCGGTGTAATTGATGATGGAAAAACACTTAAATTTGCACCGGTATATGATTGTGGCTCAGCATTACATCCACTTTTAACAGATGAAAAAATAAACTATCTATTAAATAATGAATCTGAATTTAAAAATGTAACATATAGTATTTACCCGGTATATACATATGAAAATAAAAAAATTACATATAGTGAATTTTATAAAAAAGATATTTCGGATTTAAATGATGCCTTGTTAAGAATATACCCAAGAATTGAAATGAATAAAATTTATGATATTATAGATAACACTATGTACCTATCATTAGAAAGAAAAGAATTTCTAAAAAAATCAGTTACTATTCGTAAAGAAAAAATATTAGATGTTGCTTATAAAAAACTAAATAAATGAAAACTTCATTTCGCAAACTAGAAAAAAATTAGAATTTGCGAAATGGGTTTTAATTTGATGACAAATGCTTAGTTAAATATTATTATATATTCAAAAGGAGAAATGCTATGAATGAAATAATGCAAAAGCTTAAAGAATAAATGCTTGGAAATAATAATGTAAAAGTAACAAGTGAATCACTTTTGGAATTTTTAACTAATCATAAAACTAAAGAACTAGTAAAAATGTGTTTAATTGTAATTATAAAACTCTTAATGAAGTATTAATATTATTAAAAAATATTTATAATGAATACCCAAAATGGAGTAAAAGAGGTAATATATAGTGTAAAGAAAAATCTTTACATTTTTATATAAAATATTTTAGAAAGGAAAAGTGTTATGAAAATAGGAATAATCTTTGCAATGGAAGAGGAAATTAATGAAACTTTAAAATATGCTGATGTTATTAATGAATATGAAATGTTTGGTATAAAGTTTTATGAAGTTTTGATTGATAGTAAAAACTGTATATTAGGATTATGTGGTGTAGGTAAAGTAAATGCCTCAAGGTGCACGCAAATTATGATTGATAATATGAATGTAGATTTTATTATTAATGTAGGTGTTGCTGGAGGGCTATCAAATAACTTAAATGTACTTGATATAGTAGTGGGGGAAAAACTTGTACAACATGATTTTGATATAACTGCTTTTGATCATGAAAAAGGCTTTATTCCTAACTGTGGTGTTTATTTAAATAGTGATGATTATTTACTTAATATTACTAAAAATATTTTAATAGAAAATATAAATATTCATGAAGGAGTAATAGCCTCTGGTGATATATTTTGTACAGATAAACATATGAGTGAAAAGATTCATAATAAATTTAATGCATTATGCGTTGATATGGAAGGAGCAAGTATAGCTCAAACTTCTTTTTTAGCGGGAGTTCCTTTTATCGTTATAAGAAGTATTTCTGATATACCAAATAATCAAAATGTAATGACCTATGATAAATTTTTAGAAAGGAGTTCTAATATAGTTTCTTTATTTTTAAAAGAAATGATTGATAAATTATGACATTTGAAATAGAACTTAAAATTAGATTTAATGGTGATTATGTTTTTAATAGAGAAAAAGGAATTATAACTATTGAAAATGATAAAATAATAGGAAATATAGGTAATGATTTAATATATGGAGTATATAAAAGAAATATTATGTATCCACTTTTATATTCAGACAATGCTTTTTCTTTTTATAAAGATAAATATCTATTTACTTATCCATCATTATCATCGAGTAATGGAACTATTTATGAAAATGATACTGTTGTTGGTAAATTTTCAATAGATTATATGAAAAAGATAGATGGTAATTTGGAACTTTCAAGTGAATATCATTTGCACTAATTTGACGTATTTTAGAAAAAATGGTATAATTACTGTAGTTAAGGGGGATTAGAATGATAGATAAAATAATACAAACTAAAAATCATAGTTATGAAATGCTAGATAAGAAAGATAATATAAATATTAAAACTTTTGGAGATTTACATTATTTCAAAAAATTTGATGATAGAAAACTTGAGCTAATTAGTGAAAATTTATCAAAAGAGGAATTAGAATATCTTTGTTTAGCTGGAGATATTATTGATAGCACTGATTTTTTAAAAACACATAAAGAAAAAAGCGAAAAACTACTTTTATGGCTTGAAAGTTTAGGAAAGAAGTATAAGACTTTTGTTAATTTAGGTTCACATGATTTTACTACTTGTGATTTTAAACAAGGAAAAAATGACTTTCCTGAAGGTTATTGGAAAGAAGCTAATTCAATTAGTAATGTTTATGTATCACATTATGAACCATATTATGAAGATGATAAAGTAATAGTATTTTCTTTAGAACTTCCATATGAATATTATTTTAATGGAACTGGTAATGAAAGCAAAGAATATTTACTTAATAAACTTGAATTTGCAAAAAAATATACAAATTATGTAAGTAATTTAGATAATTCGAAAGTAAAAATATTAATAGTACATTCACCAATATATATGACTGATCCAAAAGTTATATCTTATATAAAAGAATTCGATTTCGTTTTTTGTGGTCATATGCATAATGGTATGGTATTTCCAATTGTTGATGATTTAATTTCAAATAATAAAGGAATAATTGCTCCGAATAAAACATTATTTCCAGATAATGCGAGAGGTACAAAAACTATTACTGTTAATGGTCATCAGATTCATTTGATTATCAATGGAGGAATAACTAAACTTCAAGAAAGTGCGGGATTCCTTGGTAACTTTAATGGATTTTACCCAATGAGTATAGATAAAGTTGATGTTAATGTAAGAAGCTTAAAAAAATAGCTTCTTTTTTGTCTTTGATATAATCTTGATATTTTTTATTATGTATGCTAATATATTTGTCGTTATGGGGGTAAGTATGGAAAAAATATCTTATGAAAAATTTGTAAAATTAGTTAATAGTTTTGATGAGTTTAATGAAAAACTATTATTTGCTTTATATGAAAAATATGGAAAAGAAATTATTAATACTTATTTTGATAAAATGAGTAGTGATTTACAAGAGAATGATTTTTTAATATTTGCAAAAAAATATTCAGCATATTTTGATAATATATATGATGGTTCTTTAAAAAATGAATCTGGTGTAACTGATTTAATAAATCATATGTTTTATAGTCTTGGAACTGATAATACTAGTATTATGAATCAAAATGAAGAAATATATTATGGAAATATTTTAAATGAAGCAAAATCTTTAAGTATATGTGAAAATAATGATAATTTATATCCAAAAGTTAATATTGCTAAAATATTAAAATCTATATATTTTTCTAATGATTATGAAAATAATTTAGAACTTTTAAAAGAAATAAAAAGTTTACCATATAAATTAGGTGATGATAACATTTTAAAAGGAGAACTACAATATATTAAAACAATGTTAAAACTTATAAATAAACCTAGTTATGAAGAATTTTGTAAAATATTTAATGAATTTAATTTTAATAATACTGATGTAAGTGATAATATTTCATATGAACTTACTTTGTTAAAAAAATATATAATAGCTAAAAATAATTTCTTTAAGAGAAATATTAGATTAGTTTATTCAATATCAAGACATTTTAATAATGTAAGTAAAATGCAATTTAATGATATTATCCAAGAGGGTAATTTTGGTTTAATAAAGGCAATAAATAGATTTGATATTTCTAAGGGTAATAGATTTTCAACTTATGCTACTTACTGGATAAAACAATTTATTTTAAAAAGTTTAAATTACAATACAGATTTAATTCGTAAACCTCATCAAATTAACTCAAAGAAAAGTATTTATAATAGATTTATAACTGAGTATTATAGTAAATATAGTTGTATGCCAAGTGTTGAAATAATTAGTAAAGAACTTGGTATAAGTAAAAATGATATATATGATTTTGAAAATAATTATGCATCATGCACTTCTTTAGAAATACCAATTAATAATGAAGATGGCTTTTTAAGTGAAGTTGTACCTGATAAAGATGCAACTGTTGAGGAAGATATTATGAATAAAGAACTTTCTTTAATGGTTAATAGTGCTATGAATAAGTATTTAACTGATAGAGAAAAAGAAGTATTAATGTTAAGATTTGGACTTAATGAAGATAGAAAAGAATATACTCTCGAGGAAATTGGTCAAAAATATGGTATTACAAGAGAAAGAATAAGACAAATTGAGATTAAAGCTAGAAAGAAATTAAGATTTAACGATAAAAATACCGGTTTAAAGGATTTTTTACGTTAAAAAGTCACTATAAATTATAGTGATTTTTTTGTGAACTTTTGGGCAGTTTTTGCATACATTACATTAGGAAGGTGATATAATGTCAAACTTTAAAGAAATCGTTACTAAGGCAATAATAGGAAAATGTAAGAAAAAGGTAATTAGTTCCTATGACATAGAGTGTGATGAAAAACCAAATACTATACTTGGATGCTGGGTAATAAATCATTCTTTCAGGGGAGTTAATAATTTAGGAAAGGTTAATGTATCTGGTTCATTTGATGTAAATGTATGGTATTCATATGATAATGATACTAAAACAGCAGTTACGACAAGAAAGTTTTCTTATACTGATGCTATAAATGTTCCTATAAAAGATAATAGTAAAATTGATAGTAATAGTGAAATAATTGTTAATGCATTAAAACAACCTACAGTAACAGATGTTAAAATTATCGGAGAACTTGTTAATTTAAAAATTGAAAAGGAACTAGGTATTGAGGTAATAGGTAATGCTACAGTAAAAATTCAAGTTGAGGATGATTACGATGATTATGAAGAAGTATATGATGAAGAAAATAATGATGAACTTAATATTAATGTCGATGATCTTAATGATGATTATTTAGAAAATAAGTAAGCCTTAATGGCTTTTTTTGTTGATATAAAATATATTGTAAATTATAAAATAATTTGTTATATTTAAATAGTCAGAGTTTAGAAAGGACTAAATATAAAAAAGTTTGACAAATTATATTCAAAATCTGGTTTTATTAGAGATTTGGCTTTTAAAAAACTATTTATAGATAATTATGATTTATATAATAATAATGAACTTGGACAAGAGTTATTAAGGAGAATGGAAAAAATGATGGAAAATATCGATAGTATATTTTATTATGATAAGGTAGAGTTTGCTAAAACTGTAGGCGAGGAAATTGGTTTTAGCAAAGGAAAGTCTATTGGCTTTAATAACGGCAAAAATGAAACAATTAAAAACCTAATCAAAAATAAAATGCCAGAGGAAGATATAATAAAATTCACTCAAATATCCAAAGAAGAATTGGATAAAATAAAAAAGAGTATGGGTAAATAAAACTCATGCTTTTTTCTTTAACTAAATAGTGTCAACAAAAAAAGGTTGACAGTTAAAAATAAGTATGCTATATTAATAATGTAATTGAAAGGAGAAAATTATGGCAGTTAAATTAAGATTAAAAAGAATGGGTTCTAAACAAAAACCATTTTATCGTATTGTAGCAGCTGACTCTCGTAGTCCAAGAGATGGTAGATTTATTGAAACAGTAGGTACTTATAATCCAATTAAAGGAAAAGAAGTAGTTACAGTTGATGAAGAAAAAGCTTTATCTTGGCTTTCTAAAGGAGCTATACCTACAGATACAGTAAGAAGTATATTATCTAATCAAGGGATTATGAAAAAATATGCTGAAAGTAAAAATGCTTCGAAGAAAAGCGTTAAAAAGGATTAATTATGGATATAAAAGAATATACTTCATTTTTAGTTAAAAGTATAGTAAAAAATCCAGATATGGTAAAAGTTGAAATGTTTGAAACTGAAGGCGAAGATCCAATAATTGAAATAATTGTTCATCATGATGATTTTGGAGCAGTTATTGGTAAAGGTGGTAAAATAGCAACTTCACTTAGAACTGTTATTCAAGCTTATGCTTTTTTACATAAAATGCCAAAAGTTAAAGTAAATATTGATTCTTTTTAAAAAAAATAAAAACTGCTTTTTTGCAGTTTTTTTAGTTTCTATGTTTTTCATTAAATATAGTAAATGCATCATTTAATTCATCATAGGATAATTCTATAAGTTCATCATTATTTCCTAATTTAAATATTTTAAATAGGGAAGTATCTTCTTCATTACCATAATAAATGTATGTATTATTATTATGAGTAATTGTTTCTATTTCAAAATAAGTTTTACCATCAAATTCCATTGTATTTAATTCTATCATTTTTATCTCCTTACCTTGTATAATTTAAACCTTCATAGTCAAGTACAAAACCTAACTTATCTGAAAGAGTAGTTGAAGTTACACTGATATTTGGTATAGTATGAGTTGGAACAATTGAGGAAATACATATTGTTGCTTCTTCATCTGTATAACCATTTGATATAAGCATATCCTTTAAAGCATTATAACTATCATTAGTTATTTCACTATATTCTGGATTAGGTTTTCCATAAAGTTCATTATAATCATTTAATGCTACCAATGTCTTTCCTGCATCAATATCATTTTTTATATAGCAGTGATATGAATTTAGCATTTCATTTGTATCATGAGATATTTTTTGAAAGTTAGTAATATATTTTACACCAACAGCACTTATTGTAGTCATCGATGCAATTACAGTTCCAATAGCAATACGTTTTAGATTTTTTTGTCTCTTACGAATATTTCTTATTTTTTCTCGTCTTTTTTCAAGTTCTTTTTCTTTTTGATGATTTTTTTGCCTTTCAATTCTATCACTTACTTCACGTATCATTCTATCAAGTTCATCTTTTCTTATCTCACTTCTTGGAGATATACCTCTTTTTACATCTTGACTATGTTTATTAACTATTTCTGTAAATACATCCAGTACACTGTCTTGACTCATAATTGAGGATGTTTCTTTTATATCACTAACATTTTGAATAACGCCATCAGTTATTTGAACTCTTTGGCTTTTATTTACGATACCAATAGTACCTGTTGGGGCAGCGTAACCACTCATCAAAGCACTAACTTCATCTTTACTTAATATTTTTCCAGTTTTAACATAATAAAAAATTGTTTCCATATCCTTATCTCCTACTATAAAAATTATATCATTAATGATGTGCTAAATCAATTACAAAGTTTTCTTATTTTTAATAAATTCTTTTAAAATTTTGGTAAGAGCTCTTTTTTCAATTCTTGATACATAACTTCTTGATATTTTTAATTCTTTTGCAATACCTTTTTGGGTCATTTCTTTTTGATTATTAAGTCCATATCTTTTAACAATAATTTCTTTTTCTCTAGGCGTAAGCATTTGCAAGTATTTTTTAAGTTCATTAATGTTATCTTTTTTAGTAAGATAATCAATTAAATCCAAATCTTTTTGAATTAATACATCAATTAAATTTACATCATTTCCTTCTTTATCATAACCAATAGAATCCTCAAGATAAACATCATTATTACTTTTTTTATTTGCTCTAAAATGCATTAATATTTCATTTTGGATACATCTTGCAGCATAAGTAGTAATTTTAGTTTTTTTATTATTTTTATAGGTATCTATTCCTTTGATTAAACCAATTGTTCCAATAGATATTAAGTCATCAGTCATATCATTATTATTATTTGTATATTTTTTTACAATGTGGGCTACAAGTCTTAAATTATGCTCTATAAGTTTATTACGAGCAGAAGTATTTCCTTCGAGCATTAGTTTTACATATTTATCTTCTTCTTCAGGAGTAAGTGGTTCTAAAAAAACATTATTTGAATAACTTCCTGTAAAAAATAGTAATCCTTTTACAAGATTAATTAAATTAAAAAACATATTTCACTTCCTACTTAAATATATTTATGATAAACTATAGATATGAAAAAAAGATTTACAATGATTGATGAAAATTTTATTTGTGAAAACTGTGGTAAAGTAGTAAAAAAACTAGGATATAGTGCAAGAGATCACTGCCCATATTGCCTATATAGTAAACATGTAGATATATTTCCTGGTGATAGAGAAAATACTTGTAAAGGGCTTTTGAAACCTATTGGTGTTGAAAAGTTTAAGGATACTTTTAAAATAATTTATAAATGTCAAACTTGTGGGCAGTTACATAAAAATATTGTTGCCATAGATGATGATTTTGATAAAATAATTGAACTTTCTAAAAATATTTTATAGTATTTTTTAAATCTTTGTGATATATTTTTAGTAGGAGGATTAGATGAATAGAGTAGAGATTAAAAATTTTGCAAAGGAAAAACTTTCAGGTAATTTAGGCAGTATTTGGAAAATACTTATAATTGCTTTAGGAATATCTTTAGCAGCAGGAGTAGTATTTGGTATTTTATTTAGTAAAATGGATGCTGACTTTTTAGATTCTTTATTAGGAATTTTAATGATGCCACTTGGAATTGGTACTACAGCATTTTTTGTAAGTTTAATTGAAAATGAAAATTTTGAAGCAAAAGATTTATTCAAATATTATCACGATTTTGTCAAAATTATAGGCGTAACTGTTTTAATGGGCTTAATTGTAATGCTTGGTTATATTTGTTTCATTATTCCTGGAATAATACTTACATTATCTTATAGTTTAGTACCAATAATTTTAATTAAGAAACCTGAACTTGGTATTGTTGAAACACTTAAATATTCAAGAGAAAAAATGCAAGGTCATAAATTAGATACTTTTGTATTAGGACTTTCATTTATTGGTTGGGCGATACTTGGAACACTTACTTTTGGTATTTTATATATTTGGTTATATCCATATATGCAACTTACATTTACTAAATTTTATTTAAACATTTTAGGGGAAGAGTAATTCCTCTTTTTAAATGACTTTTTTTATTTCTTCGATAAATATTGAAGGATTATTTTTTGGTACCATTAAATAAGTTTTAAATTTACATCTTGTAATGGCTACGAAGAAAACTCTTCTTTCTTCGGCAAAAGGGTAGTCATCCTCTTTCGAAGATACATAAGATAAAATATTATGATTTTCAATTTTATTTGGAAGGCCATAAGTTGAGTTTGATACATTTAAAAGAATTACATAATCCTCTTCGAGCCCTTTAGCGGAGTGAATAGTTAGATATTTATATTCTTTATTATTATATTTTAAAATGCCATTATTATATTCAAAATCTTTATCAATATATTCATATATATCTTTTTGATTTCTTCCTAAAATAAGAATTTTTTTATCTGATAATTTATTAAGTAAATTTTTGAATTTTTTCTTAGCATTTAAATAATATATAATTTCTAAAGGTTTATTAATATGAATAAATCCGTGCATACTTTTATCAAGTTGAAAAGGATTTTTATTAATGAATTTAGCACTTATATCAATAAGTTCTTGACTAAAACGATAAGTATTAACAAGTTTTAATTGTTTTAAATTATTAATATATTTATGCAGATTTAAAAAGATAAATAAATCGCATCCTGAAAAATGATAAATACTTTGAGCATCATCACCAACTGCAGTTAAAATTGCTCCAGTATTATCAATTATTGTTTTAGCAAGATTAAATCTAATTAATGAAGTATCTTGAAATTCATCTATTATAATATATTTAAAAGATTTATAATTATATTTTATATTTAATATTTTAGTGGCAATAATTATTAAATCATCAAAATCTAGACTACTTGTTGAATTTTTTTCTTCTTCATAAAGATAAAATATATCAAGAATAATTTTAAGCAAATATTTATCTTGGTAATCTTTAACTATATTATTTAAACTATTTATATTATGATTATTAGTTTTAAATAAATTAATAAATGTTTTAATTAATTTTTTTAAAGAAATATATTCATTTTTACCTTTATCAAGTTTTGTAATATTTAAATATCTACATAGTTTTTCTTTATCTTTAATTGTCATAAGATATTCTTCGATAATATAATCAAGTAAAGTATCACAGCATATTTGATAATTAATTTTATTATATTTTAAAATATCAATTGCAAGTCTATGAAAAGTAGTTATAAAGATATCACTTCCTAGTTTTTTCTTTAGATCATCAACACTTTTATTTGTAAATGATATCAAAAGTATTTCACTTTCATTAGTGCCATTTGCTATTAAGGTTTTTACTTTTTCACAGATAGTTGTACTTTTACCACTTCCAGGTCCTGCGATAACAAGACAGTGTTCAGTTTCATTTACAACTTTCATTTGGTATTCATCAAGTTTAGACATAAGGTTCCTTTCCTCATATCATACGTCCAAAAAGATATTATCAAAATTTTAGATAGATGTAAAGAGTTTAATGAATGTTTATTTTAACAAAAAAATGCAAAAAAAACATAAAAATTGGGTTGTTGTAAAACTTGACTTTGAAAATATTATATGCTACTATATAAAATAATTTGGAAAGGAGAAGCATTATATATGAAAATTAGGCCTAAAAATTTTGCATTTTATATAAATGATAATTTAGAAATTTTAAATCTTATTAAAGAAAATAGATTACGATCTTATGAAAATAATAAAGTTACATTACAAAATGATATTTCTGATTTTTTAAATAACCCAACATCTAAAGAAAATATATTTAAGTATTTAAAAAATTATTTTAAATTTGAATTTGATGAAAATGATTTATTAGATTATATTCAAAATGTTTTAAAAAGGAAAGATACAAAATTAGTTGATATTCCATTAAAAGAATTATTAATGCATAAAATTGGCGGATTTAATGATACTTTAACAGTTTATTTATACGATTTAATAATAAAGTGTTCTTGTAATTCATCATTTGAACTAGAAAATAGGACTTACTCTTTTAACGAGGTTAAAGATATAATTAGTGATGGAAAATTATATCCTATATGTAAAAAAGTAGTTGAAAAAAGAGATATGCCTGAAGAAATATCTTTGTATAAAGCGCAAAATGATGATTTGAATTATTTAGGAAGTCTAAACAAATTTAATAAAAATTGCTCATATTATGATTATTTTATTAATAAGATTATGAATGTGATTGATTTTAATATTCTAATGCAATTAATAAGAAGCGATCTTGTTTATCTATACTCTGATAAATTAGAACAATATTATTTAGATAAATATCATAGTGATGAAAATGAAAAACAATTCTATACTGAAAAAATACAATCCCTTATTAACAAATTTAATGGTTATGCTAAAACTTATGGAATAAATTTAATATTTTTAGATGAGTCAGAAACATTTTTAACATCATTTTTAAATGAATATGTTTGGAATGATTATGCAATAAAAGAATTTTTAAGTGAAAATACACTTACTAAAATGCAAGCTGAAGTTTTAGAAAATTACATTATTGAGTATGAGTATAGTGACCTTTTTGAAATACTTCGAGATTATTATTCAAACTTTAATGAACAATTTAATGTTGAGAGATTAGTAAATGCTTTGGTTAGTCAATATACTGATGATGAATATAATTCGTTAGATTATTTGAAATATTATAGAAAATATTTAGATGAAAATAGATTAAATAAATTGTTACAAGTAATTTATAATTCGGGAAATGAAGAAACTATTAATGAAGTTATAAAATTAGGCTATGCACAAAGTAATGCAATATCAAGAAACCGTAAAAAAAATAATTAATTTAAAGAATTAAAACTTGTTAATACCATTGTAAAGTAAATTAATTTTTGTTTATTTAACTATTAAAAAATAGTATACTTAATATGGTGGTAGAATGAAAAAGGTAAAAAAAGTAGTTGGAGTTGCTTTTATAGAAGATGGTAAACTTTTAATAGTAAGAAGTGTAAGAAGTAGTAAAAGTAATACATGGACTTTAATTGGTGGTGGTGTAGAAGAGGGAGAAAGTGAAGTCGAAGCTGCGATTAGAGAAGTAAAAGAGGAGTTTCATAATGGCTTTACTATTTGTGAAGAAGATTTAAAACCACTTATGTGTTTTAAAGAAAGTGCCGCAAGTGATCCAGAACTTGATATTATTATGACTATGTTTATATGTAAAAAGAAAATGGATAAAGTATATTTTACAAATGAAGAAATTATAGGCTATCATTTTTATAAAATAGGTGAGACAAAATATAATTTATCTTCGGCTATTAGGGATCATTTTATACCTTTTGCTGTGTCCGAAGGACTATTATTTTAAAAAAATTACAAAAAATTAAAAAAATGATTAATTTTTGCTTGCATGTGCAGATATTATATAGTATAATTTTATTTGTCAGCAAGATAAAGGTTAATGGGAGATTAGCTCAGTTGGTTAGAGCATCTGCCTTACAAGCAGGGGGTCATAGGTTCGAGTCCTATATCTCCCACCATTAATGCCGACATAGCGTAACTGGTAGCGCAACTGACTTGTAATCAGTAGGTTGGGGGTTCGACTCCCTCTGTCGGCACCATTATAATGTAGAAAATCCCGTATATTCGGGTTTTTTTAATGTCTTTATTTACATAAAAATATGGTAATTTCCATTGTTTTCGTGTATTTCGTGGTAATTTTATGGTAATTTTTAATTATAAATATTTATCAGTCGTTGCTGCCACTTTCTAATTTTTATTTTCTAAATGTCCATATTTGTTAACTGTTGTAGAATAGTTACTATGTCCAATTCTACCACTTATTTGATATAATTCTTTTCCTTTATACATCATAAGTGCTACATAGGTATGCCTTAAATCATATAATCTTGTTTTGGATACATTTGCAAGCACACAATATTTATAAAATGCTTTTCTCAAAGAAACATCAGAATATGGTCTATTTGTATTATAATTATAAAATATTAAATCGTTAATATTGATTTTTTTGTTTAAAAATATATGATGACCGAAAAGTGACTGAAATGTGACCGAATATATTATGATCGGTAATGGAAAAAATACAATGTATGTGTTAAAATGGATATAGATTAATTCATATATAATGTTCGGTAAAGAAGGTTGTAAACCCCTACATTATTGGTCCCATTTAAAAATTATCTTAAGATTTTGAGATTTTTTTATGACTTTATATTAAATATAACCTTTTATTGTAAATATCTATCTAAAAAACTTGAAAAAGAGGTAAGTAGTTTGTTATAATATTAGCGTACTTGAAAAAGGAGGGATAACTATGGCTAAAAATGAAAATAGAAAAGAAGTTACTATTAAATGTACTAATTGTGGTAAAGAACTTCGTCCAGTAAGTAAAAATAAGAAAAATAATCCTGAAAGATTAGAACTTAAAAGATACTGCGCAGCTTGTCATAAACATGTTGTAGCAAAAGAAAAGAAATAGGAGGTAAATTATGTTTATTAATATTAATGATATTAAAAATGGTATGACAATTATTATGGATGGTAATTTATGTACTATTCAAGAATTTCAACATGTTAAGCCAGGTAAAGGTCCTGCCTTTGTAAGAATTAAACTTAAAAATTTAAGAACAGGTTCTACAGTTGAGGATACTTATAATACTAACTTAAAGATTCAAAAAGCTCATATTGATAGGACTGAAGTAAGTTTTTTATATGCTGCTGGTGATAATTATACATTTATGAATAATGAAACTTATGAACAAATTGAAGTTCCTACTAAAGTTTTAGGAGATAATGTTAAGTTTATTAAAGAAGGTTTAACTTTAACACTTGATATTTATGAAGGTGAAATTATTGGTGTTACACTTCCTGAAAAAGTTGAATATGAAGTTATTGAAACTGAACCAGCTGTAAAAGGAAATACCACTAATAACGCTAATAAAGATGCTAAAATTGAAACAGGTTATACTGTAAAAGTTCCTTTATTTATTAATCAAGGAGAAAAGATTTTAGTTTCTACTAAAGATGGAAAATATTCAGGAAGAGCATAATGCTCTTTTTTATTTATAAGAAGTTTTTTATTTATTGAATATTTAATTAAATAATGATAGAATTTAATAGTAAGGTACAAAATGTATTTTTTATGAATGGAGAGTTAAGTATGAAAAATAAAAAAAGTAATACTATATTAATTATACAAGGTGTGTTATTTATAATCTTAATAATTGGAGCAGCTTATGCATATTTAGGAACATTTAATATAAATTTAAATAATAATGTAGCAGTTAACATTAATTCTACAAGTCCTGGTAATTTATCTTTTATTGCAAATTCTACTCAGTTAAATTTACAAGTACCTGATACCTCAATGACTAAGTATAATGCAAATAATAATGTTGCTGCGAAAGAAGATACTGGTTTTGTAGATATAACTTTAACAGGAGCTGAAGGTTTTTTAACAACATGTTCTTATGATTTAGTTTATGAATATAATACAAATAGTGATATATATGGTAAAACTGTACCAGTTACTACTGATGCTACTAAAGAAATAACTATTGAAGTAAATGGTATGAATGGAAATAATCATTTTGCTACAGAAACTAATTTTAATTTTGATACAAGTAAAGGATGGAGTAATGCTACTTCCACAAAAGGAGCAAAAGTTACATTAGTAACTGGAGCTACATTAAAAAGTTTAGGTACGGAGCAATCAGTAAGATGGAAAGTTACTGGTAGATATTATAATTTAGATTTAAATCAATATGCATTAAGTGGTAAATCTTTTATTGGTAAAATATATGTAGAAAATGTAAATTGTTCTACAGAAGATGGAACAACTGTTAAAAAAGGGTATGAAACAATACTTGCAAATAATGGTGGAAAAACTGCAATTGAGGCAAAAACATCACCTTCATTTGCAAGTATAGAAACTAGTAATGCTGGAATGTATTCATATACAGAAGGAACAGGTAAAACATATTATTATAGAGGTGCAGTAGATAACAACTGGGTAAAATATGGTAAGTTTAAAGCAGACCAAATTGTTTACAGAGGTTTTAGAGACGATACAACAAACACTGATGTATGGTTTGATAGTGTAAATAATCAGGCTAACTACATAGATTATCCAACATTGGCAGAATGTCAAACTGGTGTGGATTATGATTCAACATATAACTATAAATGTAAAGAAGTAGTATATGCCAATAAAGGTGATGATATGTACTGGAGAATAATAAGAGTAGATAAAAATAATAAAGTAAAAATGATATATGCAGGAAGAAAAGCACCGAGTGAAAATGCAAAAGTTGCAATTACTGGGGCAGATACAAATATGGGCTTTACAGCTTATAATAATAAATATGATAAAGCAGAATATGTAGGATTTCAATATACAACTGGTTTACAAAGAGGAACAAACACAAATAGTACAATAAAAACATATTTAGATAATTGGTATACAAAATATTTTAATGAAAATATAGGAACATCAAGATTTGTTAAAACAACATTTTGCAATGATAGAAATACATCTAGAACATGGGCATCGAATGGCAGAGATTTTGAATATGCTCCATATACTAGATTAAGTTCAAGTACTCCAATACCTACGTTTGAATGTAATAATGCAGATGTGGTAACAAATAATTTAGGACTAATAACAGAGGATGAAATAGTGCTAGCTGGAGGAAAAATTGGCACGGACAACAGTGCTTTCTATTTAAATAATAATATGGCATATTGGGTGGGCTCCCCTCTTGTGTTCATTGATAGTGGTTCGCATGTGTTTGGTCTTGATCCGTTTGGTAGTTTTCTTGATGGCCTTGTTGATTCTCGCAATGTTGCGGCCCGTGGTGTAATTTCTCTATCCTCTGAAAGTAAGTTACTTGGAAGTGGAACATATAACGATGTTTACACAGTAAATTAGAGCCGAAGAGAAAGATAACTTCTCTGAGAAAAAAATATAGCACAATCCTCGATTGTGCGTAGGCGAAAAATAAAACTAAATGTGGTTGTAAAGTTAGAGTAGTAAAACGTACTAATGTAGTTACGCCCCTTTATGGGGTGTATAGTTTCAATGAAGTGGAAGAAATTAATTATGAATATAGAAAAATTAAATTAGATGATTTAATTGATACAGTTAAACGTGAACAAGATTTATATGAAATAGCAGTTAATGATATGCTTGATTTTGAAATATAAAGATATTAATAAAAGTTGAATTAAACTATGTTATATGCTAGAATATTAACACATCAAGGAGGATTCAGTAGTATGATAATAGACTTTAATAGTTATAGAAATAAAAAAACTGAAAAAATAACTGAGGAAGATATTTTTAATTTAATTTTAATTTTTAAATATGGGGAAATTGATTTTTTTAATATAAATAATATTATGGAATCATTAGGCTGTTATGCTAGAATGGAAAGGTTTAAGAATATCTATGAAAATTTAAATGTTATAACAAACCTAAATAATTTTCTTATTGTTGATCTAACTGATATTTATGAAAAGATGTTAGAAGAGCGACTAATAATAGAAAGCCATGAAAATGAATTTATGATTGTAGCAAGTTTTGAAAAAATAAATGAATTAAAAGAAAAATATTGTAAAGATGTGTTAGAAAGTTTTGGAGACTTAATGTTTTTTGTTAATAATGATCTGAAATATGGTATTGGAAATTGGAAATTTTTATTTGAGGATGAAGTACTTCAATATCCAAAGTATCCAAGTATAGTCACTGGCGAATTTATAGGTAAAGAAAAAAATCCAGAAACAATGCAAAAAATAAAAAAAAAGATCAATTGAACGATTAAAGAGTCAATATGGAACTATAAAATAAATGTATGAAAAAAATTAACGAAAATCCTTGACTATATCAGGGATTTTTTGGTATAATCTTATTGTTTTAAGTCATTTCATCCACTCTAAAAAGGTTTTTAAAAGATTATCTTACCTTAAAGGTGTGACTTATGAAAAGGAGGAAAAGAAATGAAAGCTATAATTAAAACAGGTGGAAAACAATATTATGTTGAAGAAAATAGTCGCATCTATGTTGAAAAATTAGATGTAGAAGCTGGACAAAAAGTTGTTTTCGATGAAGTATTATTTGTTGATGGAAAAGCTGGAAAACCATTTGTAAAAGGAGCAAGTGTTGAAGCAGAAGTTATTAAAAATGGTAGAGGTAAAAAAATAAAAGTATTCCATTATCGTCCTAAGAAAAAATCTAGAAAAACTCAAGGACATAGACAAGCATATACTTTAGTTGAAGTTAAAAAAATTAATGGTTAATAATGATTAAAGTTAATAAAAATGGAAATGTTATTAAAATAACTGGTCATTCAGGTTATGATAATGCTGGCAAAGATATTGTATGTGCTAGCGTATCAAGTATAATTTATACTACTGTAAATGGTCTATTAAATATCAATGAAAAAAGTATTGAATTTCTAGATAATGATGAATATATGGAAATAAAAGTTCTTTTATCTGATGATATTACAAACTCATTAATTTTAAATATGATGACTATGCTTAAAGAATTAGAAAAACGTTATCCTAAAAATATTAAAGTTAATGAAGAATAATAGTAAAGGAGAATAGAAATGTTATATATAAGTTTAAATATTCAAAGATTTGCTCATGTTAAGGCTCAAGGTTCTACTAAGAACAATCGTGATTCAGCAGGTCGTAGATTAGGTGCTAAACTTTCTGATGGACAAACATGTAATGCTGGAAGCATTATTTACCGTCAAAGAGGAACTAGAATTTATCCAGGAACTAATGTAGGAATGGGAAAAGATCATACTTTATTTGCTAAAGTTAATGGAACTGTTAAGTATGAAAGAATGGGTAAAGATAAGAAAAAAGTATCTGTTTATGAGAAATAATAATGCCTTAAAGGCATTTTTTTTGAAGGAGGGTTTATTATGTATTTAGTTAGTATTGATGAAAAAGTATTACCACTTCCAATGGGAATCAATATAAATAAATTTAGTAATTACTTTTCAGATGGAATATTATTTATTGATTATCTTGATGAAGAAGAAAAAAATAAAGTATTAAGTGATTTATTTAATAATATAAGTATTTTATTTTGTTCATATGATTTAAATAAATATGATTTTGAAAAGAAAAAGACTATTAGAAATAATATTAATTATGCAAGATGTATGGAAAAATACTTTAATGAAAATAATATGTATAGTGAAAGTAATAGTATTTTAAAAGAAATTATTGTAGAAATGATTTCTTACTATGCAAATTATAAGGAATTTGATACAATAGATATAAGTTTAAGGGGAAGATAATATGTTTGTTGATGAAGTTAAAGTTAAATTAATTGCTGGTGATGGAGGTATGGGATGTACTTCCTTTCGTAGAGAAAAATTTGTACCTATGGGTGGACCAGATGGTGGAAATGGTGGAAGAGGAAGTAATATTGTTTTTGTTGGAGATAAATCTTTAAAAACTTTAGTAGATTTAAGATTTCAAAAAATTATTAAAGGTAAAAAAGGTGAAAATGGTATGGGTTCCAATAAATATGGTAAAAATAGTGAAGATATCATTATTAAAGTACCTCTTGGAACTACTGTTTATGATGATGATACTAATCTTATTGTAAGCGATATAGTCGAGGATAATCAATCTGTTATAGTTGCTCATGGTGGAAGAGGTGGAAGAGGTAATAAAGCCTTTGCTACTCATGAAAATCCTGCTCCAAAGTTTTCTGAAAATGGTGAACAAGGAGAAATAAAATATTTAAGATGTGAACTTAAAGTTTTAGCGGATGTAGGACTTATTGGTATGCCAAGTGTTGGAAAATCAACATTTTTAAGTGTAATATCTTCGGCTAAACCTAAAATAGCAAGTTATCATTTTACAACTTTATCACCTAATTTAGGAGTAGTTAAATTAGGTAATGATTCTTTTGTAGTAGCAGACCTTCCTGGATTAATTGAAGGAGCAAGTGAAGGAGTCGGTTTAGGAGATAGATTCTTAAGACATGCTGATAGATGTAAAGTTTTAGTACATATGGTTAATATGTCTAAAATGGAAGGTAATGATCCTATTAATGATTATAAAGTAATTAGGGAAGAACTTTCTAAATACTCTAAAAAACTTGCAAATAAAAAAGAAATTATTGTTGCCTCAAAAATGGATATGCCTGATAGTAAAGATAATTTAATAGAATTTAAAAAAGCTTATCCAGATAAAGATATATTTGAAATAAGCTCTATTACTCATTTAGGTATTGATGATTTATTAAATAAAATAAATGAAACTTTAAAAACTGAAGAAGAATTTTCTTATGATAAAGATGAATTTGAAGATGAAGTTTATATTAAATTTAAAAAAAATAAACCTTATGAAATAACTAAAGATGGTGATACTTGGGTTGTTACAGGTAAAGAAATAGAAAGATTATTTAATATGACTAAGTTTACTGAAGAAGAGGGTGTTCTTCGTTTTGGTAGAATACTTCGTGCTATGGGTGTTGAAGAAACATTAGAAAAAATGGGCGCTAAACCTGGTGATGATGTAGCAATAAATGATTATTTATTTACGTATAAAGGTTAATTTATCATACATTTTTAATTTTTTTGATTTAAATGCAGGCATTTCTAAAATGTTTGTATTTTTTAATTGCTGTTTTATTACAATAACTTTATTTTTTTCTACATTAACTGCTTTAAAAATAATTATTCCATGATTATCAAAACCAATTACATCAATATTTTCTTTCATAAAAAAAGTATGAATTGAATTTGTTTTAGGAAAAATTATTCCATAATCAAAATCTTTTTTACCCATAAATCCAATTAATTTCTTAAAAAAATTATTTGCTATTTTTACTTTTATATTTTCATCATCACTTATTTGCAATATCATATTTTTTTCTCCATTATAATCATATCAAAAAAAGTAAAAAAAATGTATAATTTTTAAAAAATAATTTTTAATTTATTGACTAAAGTAAAAAAATATTATATGATTATCTTGATAATAGAAGGGAGATTTTTAAAATGGATGAAAATTCAAAAAAGAGTAATGTAGTTCTTCTTACAGTAATAGCTATAGTAACTATGTTAGTTGTTGTAATCGGAGCAACATTTGCTTATTTAGCAAGTCAAGTTGATGGAAAGGGCAATTCAAATATTAATGTATCAACTAATGTATCAAGTGATTTATTTTTAATTGATGCAGGTGCTCCAATTGAGATTGTAGCAAATACTGAAAATTTTGGAAAGGATCAAGCAGCTGCTGGAGAAGATTTAAGCGCTGAATCACTTGGAAGTATAACTTTTACAACAAATAGTGATACTGAATCTAAAAGAAAATATAAAATTGATTTAAATATTTCACAAAATGATATGGAATATACTTCAGGAACTTGTTATGTAAAAACTGATACAGTAGAGGTTGATAAAGAAAACTGTAATGGTGAAAATATTTGGGCTACAGATGGTAAAGCAGAAAAATGTTATGCTAAAGGAAATGTTGTATCAAGAACTGATTATTTAGATAATATGTATTCTTGTACTGCAAGTGATATGTATATTTGGGAAACTAGAAAGGATGCTGAATTAGTATTAGATTTCTATAAAGTTGATAATACTAAAACTTCAGAAACTTGTAACACTGGAAAATGTTATGATCCTAATAGACAAGTAGTTGATGGAATAACTTCTGAAGCTGCTTGTGATGGTAATAATAGATGGGTTGCTGATTACTTTAATGCAACAAATAATAAGTGTTATGTACTTCAAAATACATATGATATTACTAATTCTCAAGGAACTATTAATTTAATTGATAATGTAGAAATGACCACAAGTAAAACTATTGGTAAAGTAAATGATTACTATATGGCTAGAGTAACATTAATAAACTACATGCATAATCAAATACAAAATGGTTCTAAGAAATTTATGGCTAGTTTAGAATATTCTCAAATTATTTCTGAACCATAATTTAAATAAATACTAGGCTTAAACCTAGTTTTTTATTAATAAAACTGATATACTATAAATATAATTAAAAAGGAGAAGTATTAAAATGGAAAAGAAAAAAGATAGAAAATTTATATTATATATTGTAATAATAGTATTTATTGCATCACTTGGAACTTTAACATATAGAGTAGGTTCATCTATTAAAGCTAAAAAAGATGCTATAATCGAGGAATATAATAAAGAAAAACAAGAAATTAAAGATAAACAAAAAAAGGCTGAGGAAGAAGTGAAAAAAAGACAAGAGGAATTAGAGCAAAAAAGAAAAGAAGAGGAGCTTGAAAGAGAAAAAGACAGCTTTAATAATATGCATGAATTTTATGCTGGAACTCAAGGTGGAACTGCTACAGGACTTGAGGTTGATGAAATAATTAAAAGCAATAAAAAATCAAGTGAACATTTAATTGAGGTAATATTTGATGGTACTTCTTATGGAACTGATCCAGATAAAATCAAAGAAATTAAAGGTATGCTTAAAAGCTTTAATGGTTACAAATTACAAAATTATGAAATATCTGTAGATTATGATGAAAATGGTTATGTAAATAAAGTAACTATTGAGTCAAAGTAAGGAGGAAGTAAGATGTTATTAAATATTATTTTATTAATAATTGTAATTATATCTGGAATGATTTTATCATATTATAATGGTTTTATAAAAAAAGGTAATAAAGTTAAAGAAAGAGAATCTCAAATAGATGTTTTATTAAACCAAAGATTTGATTTAATTCCAAATATAGTTAATTGTGTTAAGGGTTATGCTAAACATGAAAAGACTACATTAGAAAATGTTACTAAACTAAGAAGTGATTATCAAAATAATGGTTTTAGTACCAAAGAAACTGAAAAGATTGATAATCAAATAAATAATCTTATGGCAATTGCAGAAAGTTATCCAGATTTAAAAGCAAATGCAGACTTTTTAAATTTACAAAGAAATTTAAATGAAATCGAAAATAAATTAAGTTATGCAAGAACAAGTTATAATAATGCAGTTACATCATTTAATAATGCAGTAGAAAGTGTGCCTTCAAATATAATTGCTAAAATATTTAACTTTGAGAAAAAAGACTTATTCCAAATTGAAAGTGAAAAAAGAGAAAATATTAAAGTAAATTTATAAAAATGCTATTTTAAATAGCGTTTTTTTATGCTAAAATATTATTGTATACTAGGAAAGGGTAGTGGACTTATGAATAATACTTTAGAATATTTAAAAAATAATGGAATTGATGTAGATTTAGGATTATCTTTTATTGGTGATGAAACCTCTTATAAAGAACTTTTATTAGAGTTTAAAAATGGTTTTATTAATCAAATGAATGAAATTAAAACTTTATATGAAAATAAAGATATTGAAAATTATGGAATAAAAGTTCACGCTCTTAAAAGTAATTGTAAAACTTTTGGAATAATGACTTTTGCTAATATGGCTTATGAACATGAAATGGCTGCGAAAAATGGTGATATTAATTTTATAAATCAAAACATTACTAATCTTTTTGTAAAGGCCAATGAACTATATAAAGTATTATATACTTTCTTCGGAGGTAACAATGAATAATTTAATAAATGATTTATTTAATATAATTGATATAACTTTAATAGATTTAAACGAAGATAAAGTATATTTATATGATAAATACACTGATAATCCATCAAGTATTAGTTATGAAGATTACTTTGAAAGATGTAAAAAAAGTCTTCATCCAGATTATGCAAATACTTATTTTAATGAAATTAGCGCTAATAATTTACCTATTGATGGATATAAAACTATTAACTTTTTAAAATTATCTAATTTACTTATATACGATAATTATACTGCTCTTGTTAAACTACTTCCAGGTAATAAAGTATTTATTATTTCATTTAAATCTGAAGAAAAACCTAAAAAAGAAGAAAAAAATGATATAAGTAGTGATATTACTGATTTAATATTAAATATTGAAAATACTTTAGAAAGTATTTCTAGAGATAATAATGAAGTTAATAATTTATATAATTATTTTTCATCACTTTTATATGATGTTGTTAAGAAAAACCCAGAGATTAATAAATATTATGAAGGAAAACTTATTAGTAAAATGAACAATTTTACAGAATATCTTTTGATAGTGGATGATGATAATTTAACAAGAAGTATATTTAAAAAAGCATTTTCTTCGTATAATATAATCGAAGCTAAAAATGGTGAAGAAGCCGTAGAAATAATAAATAATAATTTAAAAACAAATGAAAAAAATATTGTCGGAATGTTTTTAGATTTAAAAATGCCTGTTATGGATGGCTTTGGCGTACTAGACTTTCTAAATGAAAAAAGACTACTTAATAAGATGCCTGTTGTTATAGTTTCCGCAGATGATAGTAAAGATACAAAAGAAAAAGTATATGCTTATGAAATAGCGGATATGATTGAAAAACCATTTAACTTTGAAATTATTAATAAAAGATTAAATAATATGGTAAGAATGTATTCTAAAAACAATTACTTATCAGATATTATTAAATCTCAAAATAAAGATTTAAGTAATATTTTAGATAATTATGTAGAGGCTTATTTAATAGATAATAATTCTGTATATGAAAAAGTATATGAAATACTTTCTTTAATGCTTTTAGATAATAAAGATATAATTATTAATGCAGCTAAATACTATGATGTAGGTTTAAAACTTGTACCAGTATCATACTTTAATAATTTTAATAATTTAAATGGTGATGAAAAAAAAGTAATATATTCTTATCCAAATAAATCAGTAATTGTTTTAAATAATATTAATTCTTTAGATGAAAAAACTAAAGAATATGCTAAAAATATATGTTTAATGCATAATGAAAGATATGATGGTAAGGGCTTTCCTAAATCTTTAAAAGGTGAGGAAATACCTTTATATGTATATCTTGTAAATATTGCTTATGAATATGCAAGAGGCACTATTAAAAATATTTCTAAAGAAGAAATGATTAAAATAATTATAAGTAAAAATAATACTAAATATAGTCCTGAAAGTATTGAAATATTTAATAAAATAAGTGGTGATATTAAATGATAAGATCTTGTTTACTTCAGATATTATCATTATGTTATTTATTATTATTACTTTCTGTATTTACTAAAAAAAGAAAAGAAAAAAGTTTAGAAAATAAAAACTTTGAAATATTTTCTATATTAACATTTATGGTATTATTATTTGATGGAGTAAAAAACTATTTATTATTTTTTCAAGATAAATATGAACTATTAAATATAATAGTTTGCAAAGGTTTTCTTATAAGCACTATTATATGGAGTACGTGGTTAATTATATATATAAGTAGTCTTAAAAAAGAACATAAAACTTTAAAAGAGTTATTTAAAAGTAATCCTTTTTATATAATTTTAATAATAATAAGTTTAATATTATGTGGGGTGAGTATTTACTTAAAACCAAATTACTTTGTTGATATTGATAAATTAATTGCTTATCAAAATGGAAAAGATTTATATTTTACTTATATAGTTAATATCGTTTACAGTGGGCTTTTAGTAATATATATGATTTATAAAAAAGAAAAACTTGATTTTAGTAAGAAAATGATAGTATTTTCTTTTGCATTTTTAAGTCTTATTGGAATAGTAATTAGTTGGGTAAATCCAAGTGTTTCAATTAATAGCTCGATAATGGGACTTGTTATGGCTCTTATTTATTTTACAATGGAAAATCCAGATTTAAAAATAATAAATGAACTTGAAAAAGATAAAGAGGAGGCTAATGAAGCCTCAAAAGCAAAAACTGATTTCTTATCAAATATGAGTCATGATATTAGAACACCAATGAATGCTATAATAGGTTTTTCTGAAAGTCTTCTTACAGAAAATATGCCAATTAATCAAAAAAGTGAAGTTCAAAGTATTTATGATGCAGCATCAACATTATTAGGAATTATTAATAATATTTTAGATGTTTCAAGAATTGAAAGTGGTAAAGAGGAAAAGAAAGAAACTACTTATGAAATGCGTAAGATTGTTATGCAACTTTCTTCGGTGATAACTGCAAAACTTGATCAAAACAAAGTAAAACTTAATATAAATATATCTTCGGATGTACCTAAATTTATGATAGGTGATGAACTTAAAATATATCAAATACTTATGAATATATTATCAAATGCTGCTAAATATACAAATGAAGGTCATATAGATTTTAATATAAGTAGTGAAAATGTTGGTGATATGGCTACAGTTAAATTTTCTGTAGCAGATACAGGAATAGGCATTAAAGAAAGTGATTATGATAAATTATTTGTTAAATTTTCAAGAATTCATAATCAAGAAAATTATAATGAAGTTGAGGGTACTGGACTTGGTCTTGTTATAACAAAGAAGTTGGTTGAACTTTTAGGAGGTACAATATCATTTACCTCAAAATATAAAGTTGGAACAACATTTACTGTAGTACTTCCACAGAAAATAGATTTTAATGCTATTGAGAAAGAAGAAGTTAATACTCAAACTAAAGTAAGTACCTCAAATGTACATTTTGATGGATCACTATATGACATATTAATTGTTGATGATAATATGTTAAACTTAAAAGTTGCTCAAAGAATATTATCTGATTATAAATTTAATATAACATGTCTTCAAAGTGGAGCTGAGGCTATTGAAAAAATTAAAGGTGGAGCAAGATATGATTTAATATTTTTAGATCATATGATGCCACTTATGGATGGTATTCAAACTTTAAAAACACTTAAAAATTTAGAGGGTGTTAAAGTTCCTCCGGTAATTGCTCTTACTGCTAATGCAATGGTAGGAATGAAAGAGTTTTATTTAAAAGAGGGCTTTGATGGCTATATTTCAAAACCTATTAATAGAGAAGAACTTCAAGTGCTTTTAAATAATATATTTTGTAAAAGATAAATAAAAAATACTGATTTTTATAACCAGTATTTTATTTTTGTTTATTAATTGTTCTTGCTTCTCTTGCAGAAATAATAACTTTTTCTCCATTAATAACTTTTTTTTGAAGATTTGGTTTTTGAACTCTTTTTGTTGCATTTAATGCATGAGATCTATTATTTCCTGATAAAGGTTTTTTATTAGTTATTTTAGTAGCCATTATTAGTTTCCTCCTTTTTTCATTACTTTTAAATTTTACTATAAATATGGGGAAAAGTCAACAAATTTTACATTTCATATACTAGATTGGTGTGGTATAATACAATTAAGAAAGGTATTAGTTAAGTGGCAATTTAAAAATAGATTGAACGTTGATTGCTACGAAAGATATAAAGATTAATATGAGAGTAGTTAGTATTGGAGATTTAGTTTTAGATTATTACTATAAAAATGGAAAATTAATTGGTGTTGATGGAGGAATGAGTAGTCATAATATTATTGCAAATTTAGCGAAAAAGAAGATTTCTACAGCAGTATATGGAGTTTCTGGTAATGATATACAAGGCAAAATTGCTAATTTAAGTTTAAAAAAATTAAATGTTGATGTAAGCAAAGTATTAATTAAAGATAATATTAAGACAAGATGCTTTCATGTTTCTTATGATGAAGAAGGTTTTATTTCTAAAAAAAGATGTCCAAAATGTAATGAAAAAAAATGGTATGAAGAAAGTCAAATTGATATAGAATATATAACTAAAAATATACAAAATGATGATATTTTAGTCTTTGATAATCTGAATGATAAAAATATTGAAATCATAAAAAACGTTTCTAATAAAAAAATAATTGATATAGGCCAGTATTTTGAATTTGAAAATTTATCAAAAGAGGACATTATAAATAAATTAAATAATGGTTTTGAAATAATTAATTTTAATGAAAGAGTGTCAAACTATTTACTTGATAAATTAAATTTAAAAAATAATATTGAATTATATAATTTACTAAAGGCAAAATTAGTAACTATTACTCGTGGCGAAAATGGTGCAATCTTTATATATAATAGTAAAGAATATAAATTTAATTTAAAAGATAATGATAATGTTATTGATTCTTCAGGTGCCGGAGATGCATTTATATCTAGTATAATATTTGATTATATAAAAAATAGTTATGAATTTAATGAAGAACTTTTTCCAAAATGGTATGAAAAATCTATTAAATTAACTAGTAAGGTTGTATCTAACTTTGGTGCAAGAGGACATTTAAATTCATTATATAAAATTAAAAAAATAGATAAAGTTTGCACTTGTGAAAATTTTGAATATAATGAAAGAAGAAAAATTAAAAGGTGTAATATTAATATAAATAATTTGGAATCAAGGGTTATTAATGCTATTAATTCTAATGCTTATGATAAGTTATTAGATATAAATTTTGATAATAGTAAAAACTATTTATTCATTGGAACAGGTGGTTCTTTTGCAGGGGCTAGTTTTGCTTCAACAGTTATAAATGACTTATTTGGTGCAAGTACTTATTCATTATATCCAAGAGATGCATTTTATAGAAATAATACAAATATAGATAAAGCATTTTTATTTTCATATTCAGGAACGACTAATGATATAATTCAAAGTGTTAAAGATTTTGATAAAAATAATGTGTATGTAATTACAAAAGGTCAAATACAAAATATTGTAACAAAAGCAGGTATTTTGAAAAATAATATAATCACTTATAGGACAAGTACAAATAAAGGTAAAGAAAGAGGTTTTTTATCTTTTGAGGGAGCTTTAGCACCAGCAGCATTATTTATGAAATTATATTTACAAAAGATTAATAGTGATATTGACATAAATAATTTTATTAAGGATTCTATGAGTTACTGGAGTAATAAAGTTCAAAAAGAAATTGATAAAAATTTTATTGAAAGTGCTATTAATCATAATAAAATAATTAATGTTTTTCGAGGAGATTATAGTAACTGTGCAAGTTATGATTTAGAAAGTAAACTTATTGAATCTGGTATATTTAACTCTATTATTCACGAAAAGAAGAATTTTTCTCACGGAAGATTTATTAATTTTGAAAATATGAACAATAAATGTGTAATCTATTTTAAACAAAAGACTACCTCAAAATATGAAGAAGAATTATTAGATTATTTAGGAAATAAAATTGCTATTTTTGAAAGTAAATACGATGGCCTTTTGGCGGAATTTGATTTATTAATTGCATCACAATTTATAATATATCAAATAGGTAAGTTGTTAGATATTGATGTTTCAAAACCTAATTATACAGATAATGCAATGAAAATCTATTTTTATAAAGGACAGTTGTAAATAATATGACTGATAAAGTATGTAAATATTGCATACTTTCTTTTTATAATTTATTAACGAACAAATATTCTTGATTTATAAAAAATAGTGTGTTATTATTTTAATGTGGTCCAAAATGGTTTATAATTAAATAGTGGAGGTAAAGATATGTATCGTTATATAATAGGAGTAGTTACGGAGCAAGATAGTAATAATATTACTTTAGAATGTAATAATGTTGGTTATCAAGTTTTTGTATCTAATCCATATTCATATGAACTAAATAGTGAATATAAAGTTTATTTATATAATCATATTAGGGAAGATGAAAACTCATTATATGGTTTTAAAACAAAGGAGGAGTTAGAATTATTTTTAAAGTTAATTAATGTTAAAGGATTAGGACCTAAAATGGCTAATGGATTTTTTGCTACAGGTAGTGTTAAAGGTATTGTTGATGCTATAAATAGAGAAAATATTTTATACTTAACTAAATTTCCTAAAGTAGGTGAAAAGATTGCTAAACAAATTATTCTTGATTTAAAAGGTAAGATTGAGCTTGAAGGTGATGTTAGTGATGACTTAACAGCTGATTTATTTGAAGTATTGCAAGGATTAGGTTATAAAACTAGTGAAATTAATAAAGTTATTAAAAATGTTGATCCTTCTTTAAATGTAGAAATGCAAGTTAAAGAGGCACTTAAACTTTTATTGAGGTAATATGAGAATTGGTATTGATTTTGATAATACAATTGTAAATACATCAGTTACATCAAAAAGATATTTAGATAAACATTTACCTGGAAATAATTTAAATAGTTATCACGATTTATCTAAAAATGAAGGGCTAGATTTTTTCTATAAATATTATAAAGATATTACAAATAGTCTTGATTTATTTGATGGAGTATATGAGGCATTTTCATTTTTTAAAGAGAATAATATTGAGATAGCTCTTTTAACAGCAAGAGGTGGAGGATGCCCTGAAATAATCGACTTAACTAAAGAGTATTTAGAAAAACATAAGTTATATTTTGATAAATATATTTTTAAGGCTTTTCCTAAAGGTAAAGAGGCAGTAGAATATGGAATCGATTTAGTTATTGATGATACTTTAGAAGTAATTGAGGATGTTAGAAATCATAATGTAGAAGCATTACAGTATGGAGTAGATGTTAAAAATTGGTATGAAGTTATAAATTTTGTTAGGAGGAAATTAGATGGACAGAATATTAGATGCAAATGAACAAAATGAGGAAGTTTTCGAAGAAAATATTAGACCGCAAAGGTTATCAGAATATGTTGGACAAACTGAGATAAAACAAAATTTAGATGTTTTTATTAAGGCGGCTAAAATGAGAGGACAAGTATTAGATCATACTTTATTATATGGTCCTCCGGGACTTGGTAAAACAACTCTTGCTCATATTATTGCAAATGAAATGGGTACAAATATTAGAACAACATCAGGGCCTGCAATGGAAAAACCAGGAGATCTTGCAGCAGTACTTTCTTCACTTGAACCAGGAGATGTTTTATTTATTGATGAAATTCATAGACTTCCTTCTTATATTGAGGAAATACTTTATCCTGCAATGGAAGATTTTGAACTTGACCTTGTAATAGGTAGTGAAGGTAAAAGTAAAAGTATTAAAATAGATTTACCGCCTTTTACTTTAGTTGGAGCTACTACTAGGGCAGGAGATCTTACTTCACCACTTCGTGATAGATTTGGTATTGTAAATAAACTTGAATATTATACTGATGATGAACTTGCGGGTATTGTCAAAAGAACTAGTAAAGTTTTAGATATGCCTATTGAAGATGATGCAGCATTAGAGCTTGCCAAAAGAGCAAGAAAAACTCCAAGGATTGCTAATAGACTTTTTAAAAGAGTATCTGATTTTGCTTTAGTACTTGGTAATGGAAATATAACTTTAGATATTACTAAAGATGCTTTAAAAAGATTAAAAGTTGATGATTATGGACTTGATAGTATTGATATAGAATATTTAAAAAGTTTAATTGAAAAATTTAATGGAGGGCCTGTTGGAATAGAAACTATTGCAACATCAATTGGTGAAGAAGTATCTACAATTGAGGATGTAGTAGAACCATTCCTTTTACAAGAGGGTTTCATAAAAAGAACTAAAAGTGGTAGAGTTGCCACTGAAAAAAGTTATGATCATTTAAAAATTGATTATAATAAATCTTTATTTTAGAAAGGATAAGTTATGTTAGAACAAATAATAAGTATTGTAGTAATACTTTTAATAAGTTATATAATAAATTTATTAATTGATAAGTTTATTAAAAAAGTAATGGATAAAAAGAATAATAAAAATTTAAAAACTATTTTAATATTTTTTGATAGACTTAAAACTGTTATAATTTTTGGAATAGGTGTAACTATTTGTTTATCAAAATTTAAAATGTTTAAATCACTATCTGTTACCTTACTTTCTGCAGTTGGAATATTAACTACTATTTTAGGCTTAGCTGCTCAAGAGGCTCTTAAGAATTTATTTGGTAGTATTTCTCTTTTATTTTCTCATCCAATTGAGGTAGGAGATAGAATTCATATTTTAGAAAAAGATATATCTGGTACCGTTTTAGAGGTATCAATGAGACATACTATAATAAAAGGATATAATAATCAAAGATATATTATTCCTAATAGTGTTTTAAATACCCTTACAATTGAAAACTATGATTATAATGAAAATAAACATTGTTCATTTATGGAATATGGTATTTCTTATTCATCTGATTTAGATAAAGCCATAAAACTTGCTAAGGAAGAACTTAAAAAATTATATAAAGATGCAAACTATGATATAAATGTTAAAGTTATTAAATGGGATTCCTCTGCAGTAATGCTTAGATGTTATGTATGGGGAAAAGATATTAGTGAAAGTTTTGAAAATAGTTGTAAATTAAATGAAAATTTAAAGAAAGTGTTTGATAAAAATAATATTGAAATACCTTACAACTATATTAATGTAATTAATAAAAAATAAATTTATATAGAACCTAATAATTTATAAATATGAATAACACTATAATAGCGTAGTGTTATTTTTTTATTTATAGTTGTTGTATTTGAAATAATAATAAAATTTCTTATGACATTTCTTACGACATTTATCCTGACATTATATAATAATATTTATTAATAATTGGTTTACACATAGAATAAAATTATCAGTTTAATCTATTGAAATTAAAACATTATTATGATAGTATGAATATAGAAAGGATAGGGAAAATGAAAAACCTAAAAAGAATAGTTTTAACTTTAGTAATGGCTTTTGCAATAATTTTACCCTCAATAGTTTTTGCAGAAACTAAAGAAGTTAAAACAGAAGAAGAACTTAAAGCAGTTCTTGCATCTGGTGGTGAAGCAAAAGTAACTGAAAATTTTGAAGTTACAAAAGATTTATATTTAGTTGATGGTAAAAAAGTTACAATTGATTTAAATAATCACGACATTTTATTTAAAAATCAAACTTCAATTAATATTAATGGTGGAACACTTGATTTAACTGGAAAAGGTTCAATGAAAAATGATATAACTAATTTTTCACCAATCTATATTAAAGGATCTAAGAATAAAGAAGATGTCAATTATAGTAATGTTACTGTTGGCAAAGATGTGCATTTAAAAGGTCATATGGCAATTATTGTTGTTTATCCAGATAATGACAATAAATATGTTTCTTATGGCGTTAATGTAAATGTTTATGGTACTCTTGAGGGAGACCTAAACAAAAATGGAGTTGAGGGTTCTAGTATTCAAATTAATGGAAATATTAGAAATACTGAAAACTGTCCAGTATTCAATATTTATTCAAGTGCAAAACTAATTGGAAATACTGATGGTATTTACGGAGCTGGTTATGCAATATGGAATATTGATGGAGCTACAATTGAAGGCGTAACTTCAGGTATTGCTACAAAAGCAGGTATCTGGAATATTAAAAATGCAAAAATTACCGCAACTGGTGAAAAGAAGGATAGTATTGGTCAAGGTGAAGGAATTAAAGGTACTGGTTCTGCAATTCAAATTGAATCACATCCTAGTTTCTATGGACATGTTGAAATGACTATTGATGGTGGAGAATATACTTCCTCACATAATGCTGCTATTCAACATTATTTAGCAGACTCTGCAACTGAAGGTGCATTAGCAAAAGCAATCGTAATAAAAGGTGGTACTTTTAAAGGTGCTCTTGATATGATGAAACCTGATGAAATTGAAATTTCTGGTGGTTCATTTACTGATGAAATAGTTACTAAAAAAGATGGAGTAAAATTAGTTACTGGTGTAAAAGCTGTAAAAGATGGTAGTATGTATACTATCGTTAGTGAAAACAAAGGAGAATTAGTTGTTACTGCTCCAGAAGTTAAAGTTAGTGATAAAGTAGATGAAAAGGTTGCTAAAGAATTAACTGATGCAAAACTTACTGATACTGTAACAGGTTTAAAAGAGGCTGTTGATTCTTCAAAAATCGAAGGATTAGAAAACACTTTAGTTGAGGTTAAAATTTCTAGTGAAATTAAATCTTATGATAAAGAAAAAGGTGTTTTAGTTCTTGATATTAAACCATATTATACAGTTAATCAAGAATCTAAAGTTATTCCTAATGAAGCAATAAATGGAAAAGTAAAAATAAAAGTTGCTGTTCCTAATGAAATTACATTTACTCATGCAAAAGTAGTACATAAAAATGGTGAAACTGTAATTGATACTAAAGAATATGAAATTAAAGAGGAAAATGGACAAAAATATATTGAAATTGAAACTGAAAGTTTCTCTACATTCGAAGTTAGTTTCTATACTCCAGCAAAAGTTGAAAATCCAAATACTGTTGATGGAATCTTAGTATATACTTCAGTTACACTTATAAGTTTAGCTCTATTAGGTGCTGCTGCATTAGTACTTAAGAAAAAAATGAACTAATTAAAAAATCACATTAATTTGTGATTTTTTTTGTTACATTTTTGGCAACTTCTAAATAAGTTCTTAAAAGATTACTTGCTCCAAGTTTAGTTCCTCCAAAATATCTTATAATTATTAAAAGATGGCTATTTAGATTATTATAATTTAAAATATTATATATTTGCATTCCAGCACTATTATGTGGTTCTTTGTCATCAGTTTTTCCTGCAGTAGTGCCTAATATGTACGCATAAGGAAAATGTTTTGCTTTTGGATGCATACTTTTTACATCATTAAGTATTTTTTTGATATCTTCTTCGGTATCAATTTTATATAGTAAGCCTATAAATTTAGATTTTTTAATAGTTAATTCAAATTCATTTAATAACATAATATACCTCATAAAAATTATATCTTATTTTTAGGTATTTTTGTAGTATAATATTTTTGTAAGGAGAATTATTATGTTTAAGGAAGAATTAAAACTTGTTCCACATGCACCTGGTTCATATCAAATGGTTAATAGTGATGGAATAATAATTTATGTAGGTAAAGCCAAAGATTTAAATAAAAGACTTCATTCATATTTTCGTGGAACAGTAACAGGAAAAACTGCTTTAATGGTTAGTGAAGTAGATCATTTTAAGTATATTGTAACTAAAACTGAAACAGAAAGTTTTATATTAGAAATAAATTTAATTAAAAAATATAATCCTAAATATAATATTCTTTTAAAGGATGATAAAACCTATCCATACATTGAATATATTAGAAAACCTTATCCGGCTTTAAAAGTATCAAGATATATAAATGTAAAGAAAAGTGATAAGAAACTTTTATTTGGACCATATCCTAATGCCTATGCTGCTCGAAGAATGGTATCTTTAATAAATAGATTATATCCTTTGAAAAAGTGTGAAGGAAAGCCTAAAGAAGTATGTTTATATTATCATATAGGAGAATGTCTTGGCTATTGCACTAATGATATCCCTGAGGAAAAAATTAAGACTATGGAAAGTGAAATACTATCATTTTTACGTGGTAATGATAAAATAATTACTGATAAAATAAAAGAAAAAATGGAATATTTTTCTTCGAATTTAAATTATGAAAAAGCATTAGAACTAAAAAATGAACTGGAGTATATTAATTATATTTGTGAAAAACAAAAAGTTCAATCTAATGATTTTGTTAATAGAGATGTAGTGTCATATTATTTTTTCAAAGGCTATCTTTCTATTGAAATACTTTTTATTAGAAATGGTAAACTACTTGGTAGTCATAATAATATAATTGTTCCTATTGAAAGTAATGAAGAAGAAATAGTAAGTTATTTATATTCTTTTTATCAAAAACATGAAGTTCCTAAAGAAATAGTTATTCCTACCGATATTGAGGAAAATCTACTTTCTAAACTACTTGATACAAGCTTTGTTAAACCTTTAAAAGGAACAAAGAAAAAACTTCTTGAAATAGCCTATGAAAATGCAAAAATTACTCTAGAAAATAGTTTAGATAGATTTAAAAATGATGAAAAAAGAGTATTTGAAGCTCATGATAATCTAAGAAAGATTCTTAATATGAATAGTTTATATAGAATAGATGCCTTTGATAATTCAAACCTATTTGGATCTTTTTCTGTAGGAGCAATGGTTGTATTTAAAAATGGTAAACCAAGTAAAAATGATTATCGTAAATATAAAATTAGTGTAGATAAAAATGATGATTATCATATGATGAAAGAGGTTATATACCGTAGATATTTTAGATGTATAGTTGATAAAGAAGAAATGCCTGATTTAATAATTTTAGATGGAGGACTAAATCAAATAAATGCTTGTAAAGAAGTTTTAAATACTTTAAATTTAAATATTAAAGTAGTAGGTTTAAAAAAAGATAATCATCATAGAACAAATGCTCTTTTAGATAGTGATACTTTAAAAACTTATGATTTAACAGGACATGATGATGTATTTAATTATTTAACTAGAATCCAAGATGAAGTTCATAGATTTGTTATAACTTATCATAAAACAATAAGAAGTAAAGGTATGCTTAAAAGTATGCTTTCTAATGTTGAGGGATTAGGTACTCAAAGAATAAATAATTTACTTAAAAAGTTTGGTAGTATTGAGAAAATTAAGAATGCTGATATCAAAGAGTTAAAGAAAGTTATTCCTGAAAATATAGCCATTGAGTTAAAAAGATATTTAAATGAAAACTAAATTATGATAAACTATATAATAGGAAGGAAAGTTATATGGCAGTAAAAAGTAATGAAATAATTAATAGTATAAAATTTTTAGCATTTGATATGATGGATAAAGCAGGTGAGGGTAATCCTGGTCATACTTTAACTGGAGTGCCAATATTTTATGCTTTATATAGTAATGTTTTAAATGTAATACCAAGTAATCCTAGTTTTATTAATAGAGATAGATTAATTGTACCTTCGAAAAATTATAGTGCTGCTCTTTATGCAACTTTATTTTATGCAGGATATGATTATCAAATTGAGGATTTAAAAAGATATAGAGATGTTGATTCTTATGCTCCAGGTGCTCTTTTATATAATAAAGAAATGGGTATTGATGCATCATCTTCGCTTGCTGGAGATAATACTTCTTTAGCAGTCGGTATATCTTTATCTGAAAGATATTTTGAAAGTATGTTTTTAAATATAAATAAAGATTTAGATTTAATTAATTATTATACCTATGTTCTTTTGACAAATGAAGATATTCAGGAAGGTGCGGGCTATGAAGCAATGGCTTTTGCAAGTAATCAGAAACTTAATAAATTAATTTTTATTTATGATAACAGTGGTATATCCTCCGATGGAAATATTTTTAAGACTTATACTGAAGATTTAGAAACAAGACTTGATGCTCTTGATTTTAATGTAATAAATGTTAAAAATGGTAATAATCCTAAACAGATTGAGGATGCTTTAAAGGATGCTAAGAAAAGTGATATGCCATCATTTGTAATAGTTAATAATGAATTTGGTTATGGTCTTGAAAATAGTAATAGTCCAAGAGTGTATGGTTCATTAATATCTAATGAAGAACTTATTAATTTAAAAATAGAAAGTAAATATCCTACAGAAAGTTTTTATGTTAATGAAGAGGTAAAAAGAGAATTTAATAATATTATAAATGCTCGTATGGAAAAAACATTTAATAAATGGAAAAAAATATACGATGAAGCTCTTGCTACAAAAGATAGTAACATAATAAATATTATAAATTTACTTGAAAAAGGTGAGTTTAATGTTGAATTTGATAGTACTAATTATCAAATAAATGAAAAATACTGTGAAGATGAACTTTCTTCGAATCAAAAGGCAATGAATTTTATTGCTCCGAAAACAAAGTTTTTTATGGGTGGTAGTGCTGATGCTTTTAAAGATGTTAAAGCTATTTTAACAAAAGATAGTTTAATGACAAATGAAGATCCTTTAGGAAGAAATATTGAATTTGGTAAAAAAGAAGGTGCTATGGCAGGTATTGTTAATGGCCTTTCTATGTCTAATTTAAGATGTTTTTGTTCTTGTAATTTAGTATATGCTAGTAAAATGCTTTCTTTTATAAGAAGTGCAAGTATGCAAAAACTTCCGGTAACTTATATATTTGGAAATGATAGCGTAAATAGTGATGGTATGGCTTATTCACCAGTCGAAGAAATATCTCATTTAAGACTTATACCTGATTTAGTGGTTTTAAGACCTGCGGATATAAATGAAATTATTGGTTCATGGGAATACATTATAAAAAATAAAAGAACTGTTGCTCTTATTTTAAGTAATGAAAAAATAAATGTTTTAAAACATACAAATGGTAAATATGTTAAATATGGTGCTTATATAGTTAGAAAAGAAAAATATCATTTAGATGCTGTTATTATTGCTACAGGTTATGAAGTAACTATTGCACTAGAAATTGCCTCACAACTTGCACTCGAAGGAATTGATATAAGAGTTGTATCTATGCCAAGTGCAGAACTATTTATGATGCAAAATCCTATTTATGAAGAAAAACTTTTACCTAAGGATGTATTAACATTTACTTTAGAATCAGGTAAAACAAATATGTGGAATAGATTTGCAAGTAATCCTAAATGTGCAATTGGTATTGATGATTATGCAGTTTCTGGTAAAAAGAAAGATGTTTTAAAATTTTTAGGATTTGATATAAACTCAATTATTATAAAAATTAAAAATATGCTCGAAAAGTAGTTTTTTCGACATTTTTTTTGAAATGAATTTGTTAATATTAAAATGAAAGGAAAAAGTATGAGAAAATTTTATATATTTAATATTAACAAAAATATGTGTATTTTAGCAAAAGATAGTCCTTATATGTTATACAAAAGTTTCGAGGCTATTTATAAATCAAATAGGGAAGATGTAGGAATGGCTCAAAATTTATATGAACAAATGACCTTAAGGATTAATCAAACTATGATAAATAATAAGATCTATGCAGATAATAAAGATAATCACTTTTATTATTTAGTAAATAATGTTCATAACTATTATAATAAATATAAAAGTGAAGAAGAAAAATTAACTGTTAAAAATTCTTATCTTTTATGCGAGGGTAATACAAGTAAACCATATTTATTAAAATCCCTTACTAATTATAATTTCTTTGTTTGTGATTTTGATAATAAAGATTATTTTTGGCTTGATGAAATATGTATTTAACTATTTGAAAACATTATAAAAATATGTTATATTAAGTATGTAAGGACCTCCTTACAAAAGAAAGCTACTCGTAAACTCTTTGCGAGCGCTACCGTTTAGTTGGTATACGCTTTAATCTATAAGCAAATATAGATTAAGGCGCTTTTTTTATTTTAGGATGAGTACCATTACAGCAGCTGCATTAATTAATAGTATAATACTCATGATAATAATTATTATATAGTTGAAAACTTCTCTGATGTCTTTTTACATTATAACTACCTTACTTTCTAATAAAATAATAGTGTTGAAGCATTACTTGATTTACATTAGCTTTCTAAAATAGTCATACTATCAAATATAACTGATGGTATGATTATTTTTTTATAAAAAACATATTCAGCCCGTTGAAAATATAATAAAAATATGCTATATTAAGTATGTAAGAAAAAAACTTACATATAATAAAAAAGGAAGCTACTCGTAAATTGCTATGCGAGCGCTACCATAAAATGTTTCACGCTTTAATCTATAAGCAAATATAGATTAAGGCGCTTTTTTTATTTTAGGATGAGTACCATTACAGCAGCTGCATTAATTAATAGTATAATACTCATGATAATAATTATTATATAGTTGAAAACTTCTCTGATGTCTTTTTTCATTATAACCACCTCACTTTCTAATTAAATAATAGTTTAGTGGTAGCGCCCGCTTTACTTTCGCTTCCTATAATAATCATACCATTGGTTAGAATTTATGTCAATAACAATTGTTTGTAAAAATATCAAATATTTTATTATGAAAAAAGTAAACTTTCTATGTAGACTTTTAAGCGTTAATTTAGTATAATTTTTATGGGAGAGTGATAAATAATGGGAGCACAAATTGCTTGGGGTTTAATAGGTTTAGTAGTAGGTATAATTGCAGGATTTTTAATTGCAAGACTTGTAACAAAGAAAATGCTTGAAAAAAATCCCCCTATAAATGAAAAAATGATTGAAGCTATGATGAGTGGAATGGGTAGAAAACCAAGTCAAAAACAAGTAAAACAAGTTATGGCTCAAATGAATAGATATAAATAATATATATCTATTTTTTAAGAGAATGTGAGGTAAAAAAATGATAACTAATGAAGTAATTAATAAAGATATAAAAAAGACAAATAATAAAATATGGATATCACTTTTAGTAATAATTTTAGGAATAGGACTTTTCTTTTTTGGAGAATATTTTGATAAAAAACTTAAAAAAGATGCTCAAAACTTAAATGATGTTATTGAAAGTAAAAGGGAAGATAAAGAAAATATTTATACATATTTAGATGTTAAAAATACAGCTCTATTATTTGCTGGTTTCGATGATAAAAAAGAGTATTACTATTTTGTAACTGATGGAACTTATGTGTATATTGCTTATATGGATGAAGAAACATATAAAGAAAATTTCGAAAATAATGAAAAAGATAATATTAGAATATATGGTTATACTTATACGACTACTAAAGATGTAAAAAAGATTGCTATTGATACATATAATGAGATGTATGAACTTAAGGGTGATGAAGCTTTAACTGTGGCTGATTTTTCAAATTATTTTGGATCAGTATATATGAATATGACAGATAATTTATCAAATGAAACTGGTATTTGTGATATGCTTGGTTTTATAGCATTTATAACAGGAATGGTAATGTTAATAGCATATTTTATTAAAGCAAAAAAATATAAAAAATATTTTAAAAGTACATCAAGAAATGAACTTAATATGATTAATAGCCAGTTAAATAGTAAAGATTCATTTAATTACAAAGATTTAAAATTATTTTTAACTGATAATTATATTGTAAGTTATATAAATAATTTTTATGCTGTTAAATACGAAGATGTTTTATGGATTTATGAACATATTCAAAGAGTAAATGGTTTTAGAGCATATACAGCAATACTTGTAATGGATAAAAAGTTTAAACTTCATACAATAGTTCAAACTAGTTTAAATACTAAAGCTAAAAAAGAAAGTTTTAATGAAATATTTGAAACTATTTCTAATAAAAATGAAAATATTTTAGTTGGTTATACTAAAGAAAATAGAGATAAAATTAGAAATATGAAGAAGAAAAAGTAATAATTTCTTCTTTTTTTTATATAATTAAGTATGAAAAAATATATTAATTATAGTATGGTTATAGCACTTTTTATAGGTTTTATATTAGCTCTTTTATATCCAATTAATTTAAATAATTTTGATTTATTTACTAAAATACTTTCTTTTAAAGATTTTTTATTTATATTTATTATTAGTATTTTTCTTATTATATTACCACTTTTAAGTATTAATTTATCCCAAGGTTTTTTATTTTGTGAATTTGTATCTATGGGATATATTATTACTATTTTTACTAAATATTTTCATTTTAAAGGTTTATTATTTATCTTAATATTTATAGTGCTTTATAAATTATTAAATATATTTATATTATATTTAAATTCTTATTATTCATATAAGTTAATTAAACATATTTATTTAAATATATTTTCTAAGTATAAAAGAAATATTAATAATTTATATTTATATATTAAAAAAGTTATTATTATGTCAGTATTTTTTCTTATTAATAGTTATATAGTTTTAATACTTAAATATTTTACTTTACTAAAAATTGTTAAATTATTAAAATAAAACTTTTATTTACTTTATAATTTTGATATACTATTTATAGAGTAAAGAAGGTTTTTTTATGGATGCAAAAAATAAATCTAATATAAAATTATTATCCATTGTAGCAAGTGTAATGCTTCTTATTATTGTAGTGGGTGCTTCATTCGCTTATTTTGGTACTTATAAAGAGAATATTGATAAATATAAAATTAATATTACTATTGACCAGTTTGCTAAAGCAACATTTGTAACAAAAGATGCAAATCTTAATTTAAGTGTATCTAAAAAAGATATGGTTGCTTATGAAACAGGTACTAAAGCAGCCGAAAATAGTGCTAATTTAAATGTGGTTTTAACAAGTGGAAATCCTAATGTAAAAGTTACTTGTACTTATGATATATATTATGAATATGATACAAATTCTAGTATTTATGGAGTAAGTCCTACACCTGTTACTGATTCCTCTTTAAAAGAACTTACTTTAAAAGCAGTAGGAAGTACAGGCACAAATAATTATGCTGATGAAAAGAATTTTAATTATGATACAAGTTGGACAACAAACCCTTATAAAAGATTAATTGTAAAAGGTGCTAGTATTACAGATGCGACTAAAAATGGTACCACAGATACATGGAAATTTAATATGGCATTTTATAATTTAGATGCCAATCAAAATAAATTAGCGGGTAAAACTTTTGCAGGTTCATTTTATGTAGATAAAGATAGCATACAGTGTGATTATCAAAATAATGGTGGAGGAAGCAGTGTAAGTGGAAATTCTTTTGAAACATTAATGTCAACTTCAACACCAGATGTTTATGAAGAAAATGGTTTAAGATATGAAGGAGCAGATCCAAATAATTATGTATGTTTAGATAATAAAACAAGTGGCGCTTGTTCTTCATCTTCTTTATTATTCAGAATAATAGGTTTATTTGATGAAGATACCTCAAGTGATGGAACAAATAGTAGTGGGACTAAAAAACTACTTAAAATAATAGATACAAATAATTATGGAGGAACAAGTGGTAAGTATTGGAATTCAGCAGGAACAAATAATTGGAGCAGTGCATCACTAAAAACAGAATTAAATGGAACATACTTGGATGCTTTGTTAGGTACTTCAAATGTTAATAGTAAATTATCTAGTGCTATTGCAAATGCAAAATGGCATTTAGGAGGGGCAAATAATACTTCTGGAAGTAATTATTATAAAAATACAATAAAAACGGAAAATTGGTATAAAGCAGAAAGAAGTCCGTATGCTACAAGTGGGACACTACAAAATTTATATAGTGGTAATCCGGAATATGTATTTGCACAAGTAGGACTAATGTATCCAAGTGATTATGGATATGCAACAGTTGGCGGTAGTACAACTAGTAAGGAAAATTGTAGAGCAAAAGAATTATATAATTGGGATAGTTCATCATATAGTGATTGTAAAAATAATGATTGGTTATTTACATCACAAAGTAGTTTTGTAAATAGTGTAGAATGGCTTCTTTCCCCTTATTCTTCGAATTCGGATGATGCTGCGCGTTTGAACTCGTCAGGGTATGTTAACCTCAACGGCGGCGGCGTCGTCTACTTGTTTGCGGTGCGTCCGACATTTTATCTAGATTCTAGTGTCCTAAAAATTGTAGGTACAGGTGATGGAACTAAGGATAACGCATATCGTGTTGGGTAAGGTAAGTACTATGGTAATGTGCGTGGCGGCAGTATCCGCCCCGCACTGCCGATTTTGAGAATTCAACAAAATTTTTTTTGAAAGGTTATTATGAAAAAAAGATTATTGGAAAGATAGAAAGTATCTTAATTATGATATGAAGATAGAATTTGATATTCTAAAGAATATGAAATATATAATTGATTTACTCGAAAATTTATATTATAATAATGGCTCTTATGTAGAATATGATGCTTGGCCTGATGTATTACTATCTATTGCTAAACAAGATTTACTTTGGGGACAAATAACTGAAAATGATTTTAATAATCTATGTAAGAAATTTAAATTATTTTAAAAATCTGCAATAAAATGCAGTTTTTATTTTAACATTTATAATACAATCAAACAAAAAACGCGTAAAAGCGTTTTTTATAATGTATCAATAATTTCGGTTTGTTCTTTTTTTAAATTTTCTTCATCTTTTTTTAGTTCTTTACCTAAGAAAGCATTTCTAATTTCAACATCATTTTCACCAAAGTCTGTATCAAGGTCAATAACTTTAACAACCTCTTCGATAGTAGTAGAACCATTAATAATTTTTACTAGTCCATCCTCGAGTAGAGTTTTTGTATTATCTTTATCATAAACTAAATTTCTTAGTTCTTCTTTTTTTATATTATTAATAATTGCATCTCTTACATCTTGATTAAGAAGTAGTACTTCATGAAGAGCAATTCTTCCTTTATAACCATCAAAACATTCATCACAACCTACAGCATCATATATTGCAGGAACATCTTTATTTAATACTTTTTTAAATAAGTTTTTTTCATATTCAGTAGTGGGTCTTGATTTACGACATTTAGGACACAATTTTTTACATAATCTTTGAGATATAATAGCGGTAAGAGCAGAACCTAAAAGGTATCTTTCAACATCCATATCAAGAAGTCTTTCAATAGTATTAAGTGAGTTATTGGTGTGGATAGTAGAAAGTACTAAATGACCTGTAATTGACGCTCTAACAGCAATTCTTGCAGTTTCATCATCACGGATTTCTCCAATCATTATAACATTAGGGTCTTGTCTTAAAATAGAACGAAGAGTAGTATTAAAGTCTAAACCAATTTCACTCATAACTTGTACTTGGTTTAAACCTTTCATTTTCATTTCAACTGGGTCTTCGACTGTAATAATGTTTGTCTGTGGTGTATTAAGTAGTTGAAGCATTGAATAAACTGTTGTACTTTTTCCTGAACCAGTAGCACCAGTAACTAGTATTATTCCATTTGGGGCAGTAAGTGCTGTTTTAACTTTTTCATAATTTTCATCAGTAAATCCTAAAGTTTCAAGTCCTGCAAGAGACATAGAGTAGTCTAGTATTCTTATAACGATTTTTTCACCATGAATAGTGGGAAGCGAAGACACACGAAGGTCTAATTGTTTACCATCATCAAGGTGTTTAATAGCACCATCTTGGGGAAGTCTTGATTCAGTAATATTCATACCACTTATAATTTTAACTCTAGTTGTAAGATTTTTCTTAACTGATTCGGGAATTTTACAATAATCATGTAACTCACCATCTATTCTTATTCTTACATTTATACCTTTTTCTTCGGGATCAAAGTGAATATCTGATGCACCTTTTTTAATAGAATCTTCGATAATTTCATTAACTATTTCAACAACTGGTTTATTATCATAATCAAATTCTCTAAACATTATTATCACACTTTCCCTTTACTATATATAATTATATAATAATTTTTTACAATTAACAATAAATTTTTGTAGCAACTTCAAAAAAAATATTGTATACTTAATATAGGAAGTAGGTAGTTAAATGAAAAAAGAAAATATATGGTTTTTTATAATAGGATTTATTTTTACATTTGCTCCCTTTTTTATCCTTAATTATGAAATATATAGATTAATTATTACGCTAATTGGTATAATAATTTTAAGTATATCATTAATAATTAATACAAAGAATTTACCTTTAAAAGTAGTTATATTTCCTATAATGGTATTTTTATTTGTATATTTAATTGATTATTATTCATTTATAGTTTTAAAAAAACCACCAGTTATGATTATAGAGTTTAAATCCTCAGAAAAGGTTAGTACCTATAATAGTTTAATCTATAGAATCTATAAATGTGATAAAAAACTTATATTAGATAAAAATTATAAAAAAAGTTATGCTTGTGATAGAAATGAGATCGAAGTAAAAAGTATATCAGAATATTTAGGAACAAACCTAAAACAAACATATCATAGTACAAAAAATAAATTTGTTCATATAAAAGGCAAAGTAAGTAAAATAATTGGTTCCTCTGAAATAGAAATTGATTATTATGATTCTAAAGTAGGTATTAATGGTTATGTAAATTTTGAAGATAATAAAAAAATTGTTTTAAAAAACTTAAATATTAATCCAAAAAAATATCATATATATGATGAAATAGAGTTTACTGGTGAAGTTACAAAATATATAATTAGCGAAGATAACGAGGAAATTGATTTAACTTATGTAAAAATATATGATTTAGATATTTATAAAACTGCTGATCTTTTAGTAAATTATAATTATGATAATAAAATGACAAATTTACTTGATAATGTTTATTATTTAGGAATTAGTAATATCTATTATAAATATAATGAAGATAATATTTATGATTTATCATATATTTTAACTGATAAAAGAGACTCTATTGATAATATTGTAAAGGGTAAAGAATATACTGAAAATAAAAATAATGATAGAGTATATAAATTTGAAAAATTTAATTTAGTAAGATGTAATAATGAAAAGACTGTTTTTGTAAATCCAAATATTAATATAAAAGATAATATTTGTGAATAGAAATTTATATTTAACAAATAATAAAGATGTGAAAAAGTTTATAAATAATTCATATCTTTTTTTAATACTTTTTATTATTCTTATATCAAAGAATTTTATTTTTAGTTTGTTTAAACCAAGATATACTTTTAATGAAAGTATTTTGTTATCCTCTTTATATGAACAAATTAATAAAATAAATATTATAAAAGATTATGATTATAAAGATAATATTACTTATGCAAAAGTAATTAATAATAATGTTTATGCTTTTAGAAAAGAATTAAAACTTATTTGTGATACAAAAAATATTTCTAAAAATGATTTAGTAATATATGATAAATACTTAATTGGTACTGTAAAAAATGTATATAAAGATTTTATTATAGTTAAAATGATTACAAATAATGATTTTATAATTCAAGGTTTTGGTAAAAATGAATTGGGGATTTTAAAATATGATGATAATAAACTTATTTTTTCAAGTAATGAAAACTTAAATATAAATGATGAAATATATATTTCTAATTTAACAGGATATAATGAAAAAATAGTTTTAGGAACTATAAAGGGTATTATTTATACGCCAGAAAAAGTATATGAAATTAAACCAGTAGATATAAATAAAATAGATTATTTGGTAGTTTTATCAAGGAATAAACAATGATATTAGATTTATTAGTTTATAATTATACAATTTATTATAGTTTCTTTTTTTTAAACTATTTAAATTTAAAAAATATTTATTTAATTATATGTGTAGGTTTATTAATAGATAATATATTATCTACATATGTACTTGTAACAATTATTTTAGTTATATTATATTATACTTTGAAAAAAATTAAAAATTATTATATAAAAAATATTTTATATTATTTAATTTTTATTTTAATATTTAGTATTATTTTTAAATGTGATCTTCTTTTTATAATAAAAAAAAGTATTATGATTCAGTTAATAAGTATTATTTTATTTAAGAAACATATACTTAAGTATGGAAAATAATGATGATAAATTATTAAGTGAATATCTTAGGGATGATAAAAGTGATAAGTTTAGAAAAAATTTAAAAAAATTTCTTAATAAAGTTTTAATATCTTTAGTACTTTTAATAGGAAGTTTAATATTTATTAAGATAAGTCCTGAAAATAAAGATAATTTTAAAAAAGTAGTTTTTAATGATACATTTAAATTTAATAAATTTAATAATTTTTATGAAAAATATTTTGGATCTTTTAATATAAAAAAAGAGGTTCCTGTTATAAGTAAAAAAATAGATTATACAAATGGGGAAAAGTATTTAAATGGTATCAAACTTAATTTAGAGGATAATATTGTAAGCTCTATTTCAACTGGAATAGTGGTTTTCAAAGGTAATAAAGATGAAATAAATAATTTAGTTATTGTTCAAAGTAGTGATGGTTTTGATATTTGGTATGGTCTTTTAGAAAATATTAATGTAAATATTTATGATTATATAAATGAGGGTGCTTTAATAGGAAGTGCTAATAAAGTATTTTATTTAGCTATTACTAAAGATAATAAGTTCTATTCTTATGATGAATATAAAGAAATTAAAAATCAAAGTTAATTATTTAACATTATATTTTTTATTAATTCTTTTTTTATGTGGTTATATTAAAAATGCTTTAATAATATTTGGTATTGTTATTTTTCATGAATTAGGTCATATTTTAATATCAATTATTTTAGGTTATAAAATTAAAAGTATTGAACTTTTTCCTTTTGGAGGTATAACTAAAATAGATAATATGTATAATTCATCATTTATTAATAATTTTTTAATTTCGATTATGGGAGCAGTTTTTCAATGTATTTTATTTATATTTTTTAAGGATCCTTTTTTTAGAAAAATAAACCTTTCAATAATGCTTTTTAATTTACTTCCAATTGTTCCTTTGGATGGAAGTAAAATACTTTTTGAAATATATGCTTATTTTTTACCATTTAAAAAGGTTATTAAGTACCATTATTTAACATCATTTCTTTTTATATTAATTTATTTATTTTTAAACTATAAATATAATTTTAATAATTATTTGATAATAAGTTTATTTATTTATAAAACAATTGAGGTTATTAAAAATAAAAGTATTATTTATGAAAAATTTATTTTAGAAAAAATGCTTTATGATATTAAATATTCTAAAGTTATTAATAAAAATGAACTTCTTTTAAATTATAAAAAAGACACAAAGTATTATTATAATTTAAATGGAAAGATTTTATCTGATAAAGAATATTTGCTTGGTAAAATAAAGTGTAATAAACATAAATAATTTGCCTTATAATATAATTAGTTGTATAATGAAGTAGTGATTAATATGAAAAAAAGTAAAACATTGATAAATAGTGGATTAGTATTATTACTTTCAATATTTTTAGTATGGTACTTTTTAAAAGATAATTATAAAGTTTCTTTAGAGGTACTTCATAATGCAAATTTATGGTGGCTTTTACTTGCTATTATTATTTATTTAGTTTATTTTTTACTAGAGACATTACTTTTAAAGAAACTTGTTAATAATCATAAGAAAGATTATTCTTTTCTTAGTGCATTTAAATTATATTTAATGACTAAATTTTTTAATGGAATAACTCCTTTTTCTTCGGGAGGACAACCACTTCAGTTAATTGAAATGAAAAAAGAAGGGGTTAATTATTTAGAGGGAACTACCGTACTTATTAAACATTTTATTATTTTACAATGTTCTATTGTTTTTTTATCTATTATAAGTTTAATATTAAATTTAATTTTTAGATGGGCGATGCCAACAGGCTTTTTAAATATAATATTAATAATTGGTTTTTTTATTAATTACTTTTTATTATTTCTTGTAGTTTTATTATCATATAAAATTAGTTTATGTGAAAAGGTTTGCCAGTTTTTTATAAATATTCTTTGTAAATTAAAGATAATAAAAAATAAAGAGGAAAAGATTAATAATATAAAAAAATCTTGTGAAGATTATCAAAAAAGTTATAAAGAACTTGTTAATAATAAATCTTATTTTTATAAGTTAATATTACTTGAAAGTCTTGCTTTAGCATTTGCTTTTGCGGTACCATTTTTTGTATTCAAAGCAATAGGATGTCCTTATAACAACTTCTTAGCAATATTTGTTTTATCAGTATTTAAATTTTTAATTGGTTCATTTGTTCCAATCCCTGGAGGTACTGGTGGTATGGAATATGCTTATGTTCATTTATATGAATTTGTTATTCCTTCGATGTATTTATCAGTGTCTTTAATATTATGGCGAGTTATTGATTATTATGCTCCGATGATTATTGGTGGAATATTCTTTAACTATGAAAAAGCTAAAAGAGACTTTAAGAAAATTAAATAAATTGGAATAATAATATGGATAAAAATAGTATTATAGATAAAGAAAGTTTTGAAGTTTGCACAAATGCTGAAGATCATCCTAAAGTATTTGCTTGTGATAAATTAATTGCGCCAGCAGTAGCATTATTAAATAAGAAAGGCTATAAAACTTTTGCTAGTTGTTCTGGACATTATAAAATTGAATTCTATGAATATTTAAATGAGGATATTAAAAATTTAGAGGAATATCAAAAATATGATGATGTTATTATTAAAAAAGTAAGAGATAATAGTTTTGATTATTGGTTAGAGGTATCTAAAACAGAAAACTATATTTTATTTGCTAAAGAGTATAAATTTGATACTTTACCTGAAGGATTTAAAGTAGAATATGATCCTAGAACTCATATTTGGAGTGAAATTTCATTTTATGATGAAAATGATGAACATCGTAAAAGAAGTGATATTCAAAATGAAATTGAAGATAAATGTAATAGATTAAAAGAGTGGGCTGAATGCTTACCTAATATAAATTGATAGTTTAAATAACTATCTTTTTTAATATATTAATTGTAAAATCATTGTAAATAAAAATTGTTTTTAAGAAATTTATTTGTTATACTTTTATTATAGGAGATGATAAAAATGTTTGTAGGAGAAAATCCAATTCATATTAAATGTGAGAAAGAAGATATTGCACCAATAGTTTTAATGCCCGGAGATCCCTTAAGAGCTAAATATATTGCTGAAAACTTTTTAACTGAAGCAAGGCTTGTTACAAGTGTAAGAAATATGTACGGGTTTACTGGTTATTATAAAGGAATTAGAGTTACAGTTATGGCAAGTGGTATGGGAATGCCTTCGATGAGTATTTATGCTTTTGAACTTATACATTATTTTAATGTAAAAAAAATTATTAGAATAGGTACTTGTGGTGTAGTAGATGAATCAGTTAAAATACCTGAACTTATTTTAGCCGATAATATTTATAGTGAAAGTAATTTTGCTTATTCATTTAATGATTATAAAGAGCATACTGTTAAACCAACACAAGAATTAAATGAAACTATTATTAATACCTCAAAAGAACTTGGTATGAATATTCATGTAGGTACTATAGTTACTGCAGATGTATTTGGACCTTATGTAGGTATGGATAGACTTTTAAATAGAATGCCTGAAGATATTCATCCTTTAGGTGAGGAAATGGAAGGTTTTGCTCTTTGTCATATTGCAAATTCGATGGGTATCAAGGCGAGCGTTATAGCAACCGCAGTTGATTCAAAATTCTCAAATGTTGTTCTTACTCCAGAGGAAAGACAAACTTCACTTAATGATATGATTACTCTTGCATTAGAATCTATTATCAAATAGGTTCTTTTTTTTAGATAATAAAAAAAATACTAGAAATCTTCATAATCCTAGTACTTACCTTGTTCGTATTTTCTTAAATCTTATACATTTGAGAAAAAGCTCCCTCGTATTTTCGTATCTTACTACTAAATTATACCAATAATTTAGTTAAAAATCTAGTACCATATTCCGTAAAATAGACATTAAATTTTCCTATATGTATAAGATTTAAGAAAAATGACCCCAGTATTTATAAGGGATAGGTATAGATTATGAAAAATAAAAAAGTAGTTATAATTTTAACATCAATGATAATATTAATCGGAGGTATTTTATTTGCAAATAAAATATATAATAAAACTAAAAATAAACACATACCGAAAAGAAATAATTTAGCAATAATGGTAAAAGGCGAGTCAGGAGAATATATAAGTTCAGATGAAATTCCCAAAGGCAATTATATTTTAAATGAGGAAAAAACTATATGTGAAAATAATGGTAAAGTATTAAACTATGATAGTGCAACTGGAAAAGTAAGTTTTTCATTTGTAGGTTCAGATAGATGCTCGTTATATTTTGATAAGATAATTGATACAGAAAAACCAGTTATATCTAATCTAACTGTAAATGATACAATAGTAACAGCAACACTTACAGATAATGTTGAACTATCTGGATATGGAATAAGTGCAAGTAACACAGTAGAACCGACAAGTTGGACCTCAATAAGTGGAATATCTTACAATTTAAGTATTACTATAACAACTGAGGGAACGTATTATTTATGGGTAAAAGATAGTGTGGGAAATAAAACAGTATCAGATGTAATAGATTTAGTGGCAAGAGGTTGGAAGACAATACTTGCAAACAATACAGTAAATGAAACAATACCAGATTTTAGCACAGTTGCCACCACAAATGAAGGATTATTTAAAGCAGAGGATGACCTAGGAATATCATATTATTTTAGAGGAGCAGTAAATAATAATTGGGTAAAATTTGGCAAAGATAGTAGTGGAAATTATATGTACTGGAGAATAATTCGAATAAATGGAGATGGTTCAATAAGAATGATATATTCTGGAACAAGTGCTCCAGCAAGTAGTACAGCCACAGTAATGACTGGAGAAGGTACTCAAATAAGTACAAGTTCTTTTACAGGGAGTAATGGTAACCCATCATATGTAGGATATATGTATACAGCAGGGCAACAACACGGAAATAATTCTTCAAGTATGATAAAAACAATAATAGAAAAATGGTATAAAACAACAACATTAGATACCGATACATCAACAAAAACATTAATATCGCAAGACCAAATTTTTTGCAATGATAGAAGCGTAACAAGTGGAACGTGGTCTTCATCCCCATTATCAATTCTAAATTATGCAGCAAATACAAGATTAGTTGAAAATAAAAATCCAATACTAACTTGTCCAACAGAAAGTGATAAATTCACATCAAAGAAAAGTAGTATAGGAAATAAAACATTAGATTATCCTGTAGGGCTTATAACAGCGGATGAAGTAGCAATGGCAGGCGGTATTATTGGTTCAAACAATAATAACTATTATTTGTACACAGGTCAAAAATTTTGGACTGGGACGTCTTATAGTTTCGATGGTTATGATGATTATGCTTATGAGTTTACTATTGGTTCATTAGGCGTTTTAAACAACTATTATCTTACTAGTAATAACGGCGTTCGACCAGTTATATCATTATCTTCGAAAGTAAAACTATCTGGAAATGGAACTTGGAATAATGTATATGAAGTAAGTTAAATATAAAAAAATACTATGATTTTTATTTCATAGTATTTGGATCTTGATCTGGATTACTTCTTCCATCATCTCTAACACAAGTTCTTACATAAGTTGCTTTACCAGTTCTTACATAACCTGGTTCATATTCATTTTCTGAATAAATATATTCTGCATTAGACCAAATAGGAGAAGTTGTTTCTTTTGTAGTTTTATAACATGTTTGTCCATCAAGAGTATATCCATAAGGACAATAGTAACCTAAGAATTTACTTTCTTCTTTATAGTAACATAAAGTTCCTTTTAAAGTTGCTTTTTCATTTTCACAGTAGTATTCATCAGCACTTTTTACTAGTTTATAACATTTAGTATTTTCTTTGCTGCCTTCTTTAGTATAACCTGTAGGACAAGAATATACTTTTTCAGTAGTTGATGTTTTAGCAGGAGTTGTTTTATAACATTTATCTCCGAGTTCTGTATAACCTGTAGGACAATAACTCTTAGAATCAGTTATTAAATCCGTTTCTTTATAACATGTATTACCCTCTTGGATATATCCACTTGGACAATATTTTTCAGTATTATATCTTAATTCTGTTTTCTTATAACATACATTACCACTTTGAGTGTATCCATAAGGACAATATCTAGTAGAAGATGTACTTGGACTTGTAGTTTTATAGCAAGTATTACCACTTTGAGTATAACCTGATGGACAAGAATAAGTAGTATTTCCTCCAGAAGGACTAGTATAATGATAACATTTACCATTTTGTAGTGTTCCAGAAGAACAAGAATATGAAACAGTTCTACGATAAATTGCATAGTTATAAGTTGTTATACCCGCAATAGTATTTTTACCCATTAAAACCTTCTTTTCAGTATCAGTTGTATATGGTGCTTCATAAGTTTTAGTTGAATATTCACTTACTGGGTTACCCCATGAACTATAAACTTTACTAGGTTCAGTAGTTTTATAACAAGTATTACCACTTAATGTATAACCAGAAGGACAAGTTTTTCCACTTGTTGATGGAATAGGATTTGTATATTTATAACATGTATTACCCTCTAAAGTGTAACCAGAAGGACAAGTCTTTTCAGTATCAGTAATAATATCTGTATATTTATAACAAGCATTATTTTTCTTTTCATATCCAGCAGGGCAATATCCTTCAGAAGTAGAAATTATATCAGTATATTTACGACATTTATTACCTTCTTTAACATATCCTGTAGGACAATAATCTTTTGTATTTGTAATTTTTTGAGTGTATTCGTAGCAATAATCTCCTTGAAGTGTACCTTTTTCACAATATTTAGTTGATACACCACCAGTTACTATATAATCTGTATAAACTTTATGATAACCGCCATCATTTTTCTTAGCATCAACAACTTTAACTTGCTCTTCAGAATAACTTTCATTTGCTTGTCTATAATCACCAGTTTCTTTTTCACAAACATTACCATTTAATCTATAACCAGTAGGGCAAGTAATAGTTTGTTTTACGTGTTCATAAGTATATTTAATAGTACATACTTTAGGTATTTCATAAATTGTACATGTTGTAGTAGATGTACAATCACATGATGATTTAATATTATCTTTATAATTATTAGAACTATTATCTACTTCAGTAGTTTTACCATTATCATCTTTAATAACTGATTTAATAGATATTTTTTCAATAATATTATCTGAAGTATTACCACATACTAAATTACTTTTTACTTTATATTCGTTATCAGCACTTCTTGTAGCGGATATATATGATAAATCACCATCACATTTAGTTTTACCATATTTCATTTCCTTTAAAATATCTTTTTCAATTAATTCATCAAGATAAATTATTGTTGTGTCTCCAATAGAATCTGGTAGTTTATCCTCAAAATATTTTTTTGCAGTTTCTTGCATTTTTGTAAGATTATCTTTAAATTCACTTACGTTATTTGTAGTATTATTGTTTTTAGAAATTAACCAAAATACAATAACTACTATAGCAAAAAATGCAATTATTCCAAGAAGTACATTTAATATTTTTCCACTTTTATTATTTTTCATATAAACCTCCTTATCTTGATAGTCCTTTATCTATCATAACTTCATCAGCATAAATTGAATACATTGAATAGTCTGGATTTCCAATAGTTAAATGATGAATTAATTCTTCGATACAAATATAACCATATGTTCCATCAATTTCATCACCAGTATAACCATTTGGAACTGTATTATCATCTTTCATTTCTCCATAAGTTGGTCCCCATCCATGATTTGTTGTAAGAGCAAGTGATGCGTTCATATTTTCATTAAACATTCCAAGCATCAAATAATATTGACTAATTGGACTTTCTGGAGTAAGTGAGAATGATTCAAATTTTCTTGCTGTCATTTCATTAAATAGTTTAGCGTATAAAACCTTATTTTCTTCATTAGTATCATTTAATTTTTTAGCACATAATTCGTATAACTTATAAATGTTATAACCTTTTTCCTCTTTTAGGGAAGAGAAGTTTTCTAATTTTAATTCGTTATTTGTAATACAAGCAAGCATTTCTTTTAAAGTATTCTCGGTAACAAAGATATCATTTTCTTCGTTTAATACTACAACATTATCAGTTCCTACTAAAGTAGTAAGTTTTCCTAAATCAGTATTTGCTTTGTAAAGTTCTTCACGTGATGCAAAGACACTTTTATTTTCTAAAGAGTCAAAATTTGCAAGTTTTAAAGCTGTTATTATTTCCTCAACTGTTAAAGTATTTTCTGGAGTATTTGCTAGTTTTTCAGCATAAGTATATAATGCATCTTCATCATTAATATCAATATTTGCTAAATCTAGTTTTGTTTCTTCTTCAATAGGTTCTGCTTCAATAGTATCTGAAGGTTCTTCAATAGTATCCGAAGGCTCTTCAATAGTAATTTCTTCTTCGATATCTGCAGATGGTTTTTCTTCAATTACAGTTTCTTGAGCTTCTTTAGGTTCTTCTTCAGTTAACCCATTAATTTGATTTTTAAGTTTACTATTTTCCTTTGCAAGAGAAAATATGATAGCAAGTGCAGCAATAGTACAAGATGCTCCAGCTATAATACCTAAAGTCTTTTTCTTTTTCTTTTCATCAACTTCTTCATAGTCAACATCAATTACGTTAGTTGGTTCACTATTATTTACTCCTTTTTTAGGTTCAGTAACTTCTTTACTTTCAGCTTTTTTAAGTTGAGTATATAACGCAAGACCTACATTTTCACTATAAACTTTTCCATCTATAGTTCTAAGTTTATAATATAATGAACTATAAAGTGATGCATAACTTTCAAATAACTTAGTGTCATCTTCTTTTGCATTTTCCACTATATTATAATGTTTTTCTGTTGCATGTAAAAGTTCTTCAAATCCTTTCTTGTTTTTTTCACTTATATTCATGTCTAATATTTCCTCAATTTTATTTTGACATGCTTTTATAAGTGCTAGTATATCACATTTTTTCATAACCAAAACCTCCCTTTTTTGATTAATTGTTTGCTATTCTACCACTAAAAAGGGAAAATGTCAATATAATTATATATGTAAACGAAGCGTAAATAAACTGAAAATTTTTGTTAAATTGTAAAAACTAAAAAGCAAAATTAATATCTTTCTTGTTTAGTAATTTTTATTGTGGTAATATATTTGACACAAGGGAAGGTATATATGGAGTATAACAATATACATATAGATGATAGAAAATTGGATGCAAAAGTTTTGAAAGAATATTTAAATGCTTTAGATAAAGTTTTAGAAAAATACCCTAAATTAATAAATAGAATAGATTTTATAGGGGATTTTGCGGATTCATTTAAGTTAACTGAGGTTATAACAAAATTTGAATATAATTCAAAAACAAAATATTCTCTTTGGCAAAAAACTAATTATTACATGACTTCTTATGCATTTACAAGTTTAATGAAAGATTCAGATGCTGAAAAAATAAAATATGTATTATTATGTATTAATGAGAAACTTAATTATAACAAAGTCTATAAATTAATTAATAATTGTTTAAATAAAAATTTGATGTATGCAAGTAATATTGAACAGCTTTTATATCATGAAGTAGGACATATGTTTTCTGGCCTTTTTAAATTAATAAAAAGGGAAGATTTATTTTGTAGAGTTTTTGAATATATGTGTGTTCCTAGTGAAGAATTTTCTTCATACTCACTTTCCTCTTTTGAGGAATTTATTGCAGAACATTTCTCAAAGTATTTAAGTAATCCTACATTTAATGAACCAACTGAATATATTGGATATATGGTTGATAAATATTATGATATTTATAGTGATACTAATGTTCTATGTAAATCTAATGATCTACAATTAATTAGAAAACCAAAAAAGTAAATAATACTGATGAATTGTCTTGATTAATTTAAAAAATATTGTTATTATTAATTTGTAAAGTAAATTAAATTTATAAAAGTTTTGTTGGGATGCGCTTGCATCTTTTTTTCGTGATTAAAAAATAGAAAGGAGGTATTAATTGTATTTTATTAAAGAAAATAAGTAAAATTTTAAACGATGCAGTTAAAAAATATGGCAATGATATTATCGGCAGTTATGCTGATAAATTACTGTTGAAGTATGTAAAAAATATAATCGAAGAACCTTATTTAAAATGATACAATTCTTCAGTAAAAAGTCATGCCAATGCGCAACAATTAACATTGAGTCATTATATTGTTCTTTTATCTTTTAATTGTAAAAGGTGCCCGATTTGGGCACCAATTATCATGGAGTCAACTTTAAAAAGAATGAGATAATTTTATCTTTTGATTGAAAAAAGTGTGGCATTGCCACACTAATTATCGAGAAGTCAACTTTAAAAGTAGATGAAAAAATAGTTGCAAGAGAATTTAAAATAACAAATTAGGAAGGAAGTGTTTAAATGAATTATTATGATGAAATTAAAGAAAAATTATTGAAAAACGAAATTTATGCAAAGGTAAAAAATTATTCAAAAGAAAGAAATAAAGTTCTTACTTATTTTGAAGTAGGTAAACTTTTAAACGATGCAGGTAAAGAATATGGTAAAAATATTATTGGACAATTTGCAGAAAAATTAGTTAACGAAGTAGGTAAGAAATATAATTTAAGGACACTATATAATATGAGAAAATTTTATGAAATATTTAATAGTGAAAAATTGCACCCATTGGGTTCAATTTTGTTATGGAGTCATTATAGAGAACTTTTATCATTAAAAAATAAGGATGAAATTAAATATTATATTGATGTATGTGTAAAAAGAAATCTTACAAAAAGAGAATTAAAAGAATTAATTAAATCCAAAGAATATGGAAGACTTGGTGATGATACTAAAAATAAATTGATCACTAATGAAGAACTAAAATTACCTGATTTAGTTCCTAATCCTATATTAATTAAAACTGAAAATAATCAAGAGAACTTATCTGAATATGCACTAAAACAGGCAATTCTTAATAATTTAGATAATTTTTTAAAACAGTTAGGTAATGGTTTTAGTTATATTGGAAATGAATACAAAATTAAAATAGGTAATAATTATAATTACATAGACTTACTTTTATTTAATACAGAGTATAACTGTTATGTTGTTATTGAATTGAAAGTTACCGAACTAAAAAAAGAACATATTGGACAAGTTGAGGTTTACATGAATTATGTTGATAAAGTTATTAAGAAACCACACCATGATAAAACTATTGGCATTATTATATCTAAAAAAAATAATCAATTTATAATTGAGTATTGTTCTGATGAAAGAATATTTGCAAGAGAATTTAAAATAACAAATTAGAAGTGATTAAATGAATTATTATGATGAAATAAAAGAATAATTATTGAAAAATGAAATTTATGCAAAGATAAAAGATTATTCAAAAAAAAGAATAAAGTTCTTGCTTATTTTGAAGTAGGTAAACTTTTAAGTGAAGCCGGTAAAGAGTATGGTAATGATATTATTGGTAAATATGCTGTAAAACTTACTCAAGAATTGGGTAAAAAATATAATACAACAACATTAGAACGAATGAGACAATTTTACCTTTTAATTGAAAAAGGTGCGACATTGTCGCACTAATTATCGAGAAGTCTTAAAAGTAGATGAAAAAATAGTTGCAAGAAAATTTAAAATAATAATGGAAATGGAGGCAAAAAATGATAAATTATTATAAAAAAATTAAACAAGAATTATTAAATAATGAAATAAGTAAGTTAGCTAAAAGAAATTCAATTAATAATAGTGATTTAACTACTTATTATAATGTAGGCAAAATGCTGAGTGAAGCTGGTAAAAGTTATGGCGAAAATATAATCGGTAAATATTCTGTAAAACTTACTCAAGAATTGGGTAAAAAATATAATACAACAACTTTAAAACGAATGAGACAATTTTACCTTTTGATTGAAAAAGGTGCCCGATTTGGGCACCAATTATCATGGAGTCATTATGTAGAACTTTTGCCATTGAAAGATAACAATGAAATTAATTATTATATTAAAATGTGTGAACAAAGAAATTTAGATGTAAGAAGTTTAAGGAATGCTATTAAATCTAAAGAATATGAAAGATTAAGCGAAGAAACTAAAAATAAATTAATTACAAATGAAAAACTAAGAATAACTGATTTAGTACCAAATCCAATAATGATACCAAGTTGTGATTATATTGACATTAACTCTATATCTGAAAAATATTTACAAGAAACTATAATGTTAAATATTTCATCTTTTTTAAAGGAACTCGGAAATGGCTTTAGTTTTATAGATAATGAATACAAAATTAAAATAGGCAATAATTATAATTACATTGATTTACTTTTATATAATGTGAAATTTAAATGCTATGTAGTTGTAGAGCTCAAAGTAACTGTACTTAAAAAAGAACATATTGGACAAATACAGGTTTATATGAATTATATAGATAAAAATGTTAAAGAGTTAACTGATAATAAAACTATTGGGATTATTATATGTTCTAAAAATAATCAATTTATAATTGAATATTCTTCGGATGAAAGAATATTTGCAAGAGAATTTAAATTAGAAAGTAAAGTATTAAATTAATTTAATTATAGATATTTATTCTTAATAATGTTACAATTAATTTATGAAAGAAAAGAAATTAATACCACTTAAAATTACAACAGAGTATTCATTACTTAAAAGTTTAATTAAATTACCTGATTTAATTTCTTTTTTGAATGAAAATAATATAAAAGAATGTGCTATTTGTGATGAAAATTTAAATGGATTTATGGATTTTTATTTAAAATGTAAAGAAAATAATATAAAACCAATTATTGGTCTTGATACTGTATATGAAAGCATGCATATTTATGTTTATGCTAAAAATTATTTAGGTTACCAAGAACTTCTTAAAATTGATTATCTAAAGGATAATATGAATCTTTCTTACTTAGAAAATTCTAATTTACTTGTGATTATTCCTTTTAAAAGTATAGATATTTATGAAAAACTTAAATATAAAGATAATGTTTATATAGGTTTTTGTAATGATATAGAAAAAAATAATGCACTTCTTATAAGTGATAAAATAGTTTATGTAGATAATGTAAGATGTTTATTTAAAAAAGATATTTCTTATCTTAAATACTTAAAAATGCTTAATGATAATTTTGTTTATAATGATAATGCTTATTATAAAACATCTTCTTTCGAAGATATTCAAACAACTTATGAATTTAGTAAGCAAATTATTTTAGAAATACCATTTAATAAAAAGTATATACCTAAATATAATAATAGTGATAATAACTATGAATATTTAAAAAAACTATGTATTTTAGGATTAAATAAAAGATTTAATGGAAAAGTATCTAATAAATATAAAGAAAGAATTTTATATGAACTTGATGTTATTAATAAAATGGGTTTTGTAGATTATTTTTTAATAGTTTATGATTATGTTTTATATGCTAAAAAAAATGATATTTTTGTAGGACCTGGTAGGGGTAGTGCAGCGGGTAGTTTAGTAAGTTACTCTTTAGGCATTACGAATATTGATCCAATTAAATATGATTTATTATTTGAAAGATTTTTAAATATAAATAGAAAAAAGATGCCAGATATTGATATTGATTTTGAATCTGATAAAAGAATTAATATGATTGAATATGTAAAAAATAAATATGGTTTTGATAAAGTAGCTGTAGGACTTACATTTAATAATTACAAAGCAAAACTTATTTTAAGAGATCTTGCAAAACTTTTAAAAGTGGATTCTAATGTATTTGATAAATTTATTAAAAATATTAATAGTTCTTTATCTTTAAAAGAAAATTATCAAAATGAAAAAGTTAAAAAATATATTGAAATGTATAGTGAACTTAAAAACTTATATGATATTTCTTATCACCTTGAGGGTCTTAAGAAAAATACCTCAACTCATGCAGCAGGAGTAATTATATCAAGTGAAAAGTTAGGTAAAATTATTCCTATTTCAAATGAAGATGGAACTTTAAAAACTGGTATTGAAATGCCTTATTTAGAAAAAATGGGTCTTTTAAAAATGGATTTTTTAGCACTTGAAAAATTAAATATAATAAGTAAAGTATCTAAAAAAATTAAAAATTTTAATATAAATAATATACCTCTTGATGATAAAAAAACTTTAAAAATATTTTATGATGCTGATACCGACGATATTTTTCAATTTGAATCAAGTTATGCAAAAAGTGTATTAGATAAACTTAAAATAACTAGTTTTAATGAACTTACTGTGTCTTTAGCACTTGTTAGACCAGGAGCAAATAAACAAATAGATGAGTATTTAAAAAATAAAAAAGAAGGTATTAATTTAACTGGTGATTTAGTTAAAATTTTAGGTGCTACTTATGGCACGATTATATATCAAGAACAAGTTATGAAAATATTTGAAAAAGTGGGGGGTTATTCTTTATTTGAGGCTGATGATATAAGAGTAGCAATTTCTAAAAAGAAAGAAGATATTATTAATGCTCAACATGATAAGTTTGTTTTTGGAGGCATAAAAAATGGCTATTCTAAAGAGTTTATTGAAAAACTTTTTAACAAAATTAAAGAGTTTGGAGGATATGGATTTAATAAATCACATTCAGTTGCATATGCGTTAGTTTCATATCAAATGGCCTATTTAAAAGCAAACTATCCTAAAGAGTTTATGTTTTATCTTTTGGAAAATAACAAAGATATTTCTAAATGTGAAAAGATCCTTTCATCACTTAAAAATAGTGGATATAAATTACTTAAACCTAATATTAATTATTCAATAGATAAATATGCAGAAAAAAATGGTTATATATTATTACCCCTTAACATTATAAGAGGATTAAATGATGATATAATAAGTAAAATAATAAGAGTTAGAGAAAATGGTTTTAATGATATATTTGATTTTTTTGTTAAAACAAATAGTTTTTTAAATAATGAAACTTACTTAATTCTTATTAAAAGTGGTGCTTTAGATATATTTAAAATAAATAAGCAAACAATGATAAAAAATATTGATGTTATTTTAAATTATGCGAGTATTTATTCTGATGGTTTAGGAAAACCTATTTTAACTAAATATCCTGAATATGATGATACTACTTTAAGAGAATTTGAAATATTATCTTATGGTATGTATATAACTAATCATCCATGTAGTAAATATAAAGATGTTATAAAAGTAGAAAATATAAAAAACTATTTATTTAAAAATATAAATATGGTTTTGCTTATTAAAAGTATTCGTACTATTAAAGATAAAAAGGGTGGTGAAATGGCTTTTTTAGAGTGTGAGGATGAAACTGGTAAAGTAAATTTAACTATGTTTTCGTCTTTATATGCAAAAAATAATGATTTAAAAGTTAATGAATTAATTAGAGTCAACGTAAAAGTATCAAAGAGGTTTGACAAATTAAATGTTTTAGTTAATAATATTAAAAGAAAGTGATAGGGTAGTTTATGGATAATGAAGTACAAAGATTTTTTGATAGTATAAATTTTAGTAGTGATGCTTTTATAGGTACCACAGTTAAAAAAGTTATATTTAATAGAGCAAGTAAAGTATATAATGTTGTTTTAACTTGCCCAAATATAATTGATAAACAAAGTGTAGATGCACTATTTTTAGCGTGTAAAAATAAAATTAAAGGTAAAAGTGATTGCTTTGTAACTTTAGAGTATGAATATATGGATGAAGATATTTTAAATGTTTATTTAAATGAACTAATTACATCTTTTTATATTGATAAACCATCATTATCAAAAATTCATATTACTTATGAAGATGGGGTTGCTAAAATAATTACTCATTTTTCTATTGAAAGTAATATTATTGAATATGATTTACCTAAAATTAAAAATTTATTTAAGATGTATGGATTAAATATAGATGTTGAGATTCGTTTAGATGATAAAGAAGCACAAAAAATTAAAGAGGAAATTGAAAAAGAAAATGAAGAACCTGTAGTAAAAGTAAAAGAAAATCCAATGATAATAGGTGCTCATGTTGAGGGAGATCCCACTAAACTAATTGATATTAATGAAGAAGCCAAAAATATTATTTTTGAAGTTTACATTTTTGGAATGGAGACTATAGAAAGACAAGGTAAAAAGGGTGCATTTTATATTAATAATTTAAAAGTATCTGATAAAACCGATAGTTATTTAATGAAGATAGTTAAGTTTGATAAAGATGAAAATGATAATATAATGGGAAGACTTAAAGTAGGAAATTGGATTAGAGTATTTGGCTCTATTAAAATGGATGATTATTTGCATTCCTTTATTATTGAACCTCGTTCTATTGAAAAAATTGCGTCAAAGGATGTGACTATTTCTGATAATGCTGAAGTTAAAAGAGTAGAACTTCATGCTCATACAATGATGAGTCAAATGGATGGAGTAACTAAAGTAGACCTTGCAAAACATACAAATGAACTTGTTACTAATGCAATTAATATGGGTTATAGAGGCGTTGCAATTACTGACCATAATGGTTGTCAAGGATTTCCAATTGCTTATCAACTTATTAAAGCTCACAATAAAAGTATTGAGGATCCTACTAAACATTTTAAAGGATTATATGGAACTGAACTTACACTTGTTGATGATGTAGTACATATTGTAAAAGACCCAATAGATGCTCCCCTTAAGACTTCAACTTTTGTTGTATTTGATACTGAAACAACTGGTTTTAATGCTGCTTCAGGTGATGTAATGATTGAAATTGGTGCTGTTAAAATCGAAGATGGTGTTATAACTGATAGATTTGATGAATTTATTAATCCAGGGTTTCATATACCAGATAATATTACCGCTTTAACTGAAATATCTGATGATATGGTATCCTCTGCCGATACAGAAGAAAATGTTACCAAAAGATTCCTTGATTGGACTGGTGATCTTCCAATGGTTGCTCATAATGCTAAATTTGATATTTCTTTTATTGAAATGGCAATAAAAAAATATAATTTAGGTAAGTTTACAAATGCTGTAATTGATACATTAGAGTTATCAAGAAGTTTAGATAGAGGTTTTGCTCGTCATAGTTTATCAGCTCTTGTAAAAAGATATAATGTTCCTTTTGATGAAGAAAGTCATCATAGAGCAGATTATGATGCTGAAGGAACTGCTCTTGTTTTTAATAAAATGATTAGTAAACTTGAAAATGAAAAAATATATAATGTAAATGAACTACAAAATTTAGTTTCTAAAGAAGAACTATTTAAATTTGGTAGAACATATCATTTTAATGCAATTGCTAAAGATAGGGTAGGTCTTAAAAATTTATTTAAAATTATTTCTCTTGCAAATACTACTTATTTATATAAAACGCCAAGAATTCCAAGAAGTGTTTTAAATGAACTAAGAGAAGGTTTAATTATCGGAAGTGGTTGCTATGAAAGTGAAGTTTTTATTGAGGCAAGAAGTAAGTCAAGTGAAGATCTTGTATCAATAATTGGCTTTTATGATTATGTTGAGGTTCAACCAAAAGAGTGTTATGGTCATTTAATTCAAACTGGTGATTTTAAAAATGATTATGAATTAGAAAATCATTTAAAAAAGATTATTAATGAAACTAAGAAAAATGGAAAGATTATTGTAGCTACTGGTGATGTACATCATTTTTCTAGAGAAGATAAAATATATCGTGAAATTATTATTAATCAAAAAGTACCTGGTGGTGGACGCCATCCTCTTGCTAAAAATAATATTAAAGTAATACCTTCGATGCATTTTAGAACTACTGAAGAAATGCTTTCAGATTTTAGTTTTTTAGGTAAAGATCTTGCTTATGAAATAGTCGTTGAAAACACTAATAAAGTTTTAGATATGGTCGAGGAAATCGAAGTTATTATTGATACTCATGGAGTTCCATTTTCACCAAGAGTAAGAAGTGATGATGGAAAAAGTTATCTAGATTGTAAAAGAGTGGTAACTGACCTTGTATATGATAAAGCATCCTCATGGTATGGTAAGAACTTACCATTTAATATTGAGGAAAGAATTGCTAAAGAACTTTATGGTGATATAGTTTATACATATTGGCATGAAAAACTTCAGAAAGAAAATCCAGATATTTCTGATGAAGAACTTACTAAAGAAACTTTTAAAAATTTACATGAGACAATTATTACAGGTTATGATAAAGTAAATGAAATTGTTACAGAGTATGTTGAAAACCATTGGAGTGAGGCTGATGGTGAGAAATCCGAAGATGCTATTAAGAAAAAAGTTAAAAAAACTTTAGGTGGTATCATTGGTGGAGGATTCGACCCAATTTATCTTATTGCTCAAAGACTTGTTAAACACTCAAATGATGAAGGCTTTTTAGTAGGTTCCCGTGGTTCAGTAGGTTCTTCCTTTGTTGCTACGATGATGGGTATAACTGAAGTTAATCCGCTTTCTGCTCATTATAGATGTTTAAAATGTCAAACTTCAATATTCGAAGATGAAAATGGTAACACTTTAGGAGCCACGTATTCATCAGGATTTGACCTTCCAGATAAGAAATGTCCAAACTGTGGGGAAATGATGAAAAAAGATGGACAAGATATGCCATTTGCAACATTCTTAGGATTTAATGCTGATAAAGTTCCAGATATCGACTTAAACTTCTCTGATTTAAATCAAGCAAGTGCACACGAATATACAAAAGTATTATTTGGTGTAGATAATGTTTATCGTGCTGGTACAATTGGTACTGTTGCTGAAAAAACAGCTTATGGTTTTGTAAAAGGTTATTTCGAAGATAAAGGTATAATGAATAAAAGTAGTATAGAAATTGAACGTCTTGCTATGGGATGTACTGGTGTAAAAAGAACTACTGGTCAACATCCAGGAGGAATAGTTGTTGTTCCAGATTATATGGAAGTATCTGATTTTACACCATTCCAATTTCCTGCAGATGACCCAGAAAGTGCATGGAGAACAACACACTTTGATTACCATTCAATCGAGGAAGACCTTTTAAAACTAGATATTTTAGGTCATTCAGATCCAACGCAGCTTCGTTTAATTCAAGATTTATCAAAAACAGATGTTTCAAAAGTACCTCTTGATGATAAAGATACAATGTCGATATTTTCTTCGACTGATGTACTTGGTGTAACTAATGAACAAATTATGTGTCCAACAGGTACTCTAGGAATACCTGAATTTGGTACAAACTTTACAATAGGAATGGTTTCAGAAATTAAACCTACAACTTTTTCTGAACTTGTTAAAATAGCGGGCCTTTCACATGGTACAGATGTATGGCTTGGTAATGCTCAAGAACTTATTAAAAATAATATTGTTCCTTTTAAAGAGGTTATTGGTTGTCGTGATGATATTATGGTTTATTTAATTTATCATGGTGTTAAACCAATAAAAGCCTTTAAGATTATGGAATTTGTTCGTAAAGGAAAAGCCTCAAAAGATCCTGCAACTTGGGAAGAACATAAAAAGGCGATGGAAGAAGCTGGTATCGAAGATTGGTTCATAAATTCTTGTCAAAAAATTAAGTACATGTTCCCAAAAGCTCACGCTGCTGCATATGTTACATCAGCCTTTAGAATTGCTTGGTATAAAGTACATATGCCTGTATACTTTTATGCATCATGGTTTTCTACAAAAGCAACTGCCTTTGATATTGAGGCAATGATTAAGGGTTATGATGATATTAAAGAAAAAATTATTGATATAAGAAATAAAGGGTTCGAAGCAACAAATAAAGAGGGTGGAACACTTGAAAGTTTATCTGTTGCTTTAGAAATGGCCGCAAGGGGACTTAAAGTACTTCCTTTTGACCTATATAAAAGTAAAGCTATGACCTTTGATGTCGCAGATGATAAATCACTTATTCCACCATTTATTACAATTGATGGACTTGGTGAAACAGTTGCTAAAAATATTGAAAATGAAGCAAAAAAACATCCTTTTATTTCTATCGAAGATTTCCAATCAAGATGTAAAGTTTCAACAACTCTTATTGATAAAATGAAAGCTATGGGTATTTTTAAGGGTATGCCTGAAAGTAGCCAATTAAGTTTATTTTAGAAAGGAAAAAGTATGGATAAATTTATTCCAGATATGTATTATAAAAGCATATTTGATATTAATTATAAAAAATTAAAAAAAATGAAGATTAAGTGTATTGCCTTTGATTTAGACAATACGCTTGCCTCTTATAAAGAGGATGTTCCCTCAAAAGATATAAAGGAACTTCTTTCGATTATTTCTGATGATTTTAAAGTCATTATATTTTCTAATGCCACTAAAAAAAGACTTACTCCTTTTAAAGAAATATTAAATCTTGATACTTCATATTCTTCACGAAAACCATTTTTAAAAAAATATAAAAAAATTATGCGTATTTATAAATTAAATCCCGAAGAAATTGCTTTTGTTGGAGATCAACTTATAACAGATATTCTCGGAGCAAATAGAAATGAAAGCATAAGTATTTTAGTAAATCCAATCGGAGCTTTTGAACCTCTTGGAACAAAAATAAATCGTTTTTTTGAAAAGTTTATTTATAAAAAATTAAATAAAACAGGTGTTTTAAATAAAGGAGTTTATTATGAATAAATGTATTGGTTGTGGTGAAACATTACAATATGAAGATATAAATAAAATAGGTTATGCAGTAAAGGGTAGTGGCATTTGTAAAAGATGTTTTGATTTAACCCATTATAATAAAAATATTGAACTTAATAATTATATAGATAATAATAAGTTACTAGAAAATATTAATAAAAAGAAAATATTTACAATATTTTTATGTGATATATTATCACTTTCTAATGAAACAATTAAAATATATGAAAATATACAAAATGATAAAGTATTTGTTTTAACTAAAGTAGATATTTTACCTAAAAATATTAAATATGAAAGTATAATAAGAAATATAGAAAATAGTTTTAAAATTAAACCATTAATATTTTCTTACAAAAATACTAAACTTAAAAATAATTTATTTTCTTTAATAGAAAAACATAAAAAAGTATTAATAACAGGTATTGTTTCAAGTGGTAAGTCAACTTTAATAAATACTTTATTTGATGAAAATATTACTGTATCACATTACCGTAATACAACCCTTGATTTTATAGAAATAAATAAAGATAATTTAACAATAATAGATAGTCCTGGGTTTGATACAAAGGTTATAACAGAGAGGTCTAAAAATATTTTAAAGGAAAAAATAATTAATTTAAAAAAAGGTTTTGAACTTACAATTGATAATATTTCTTTATATAGTGATGAAGATATTAATATATGTATTTTTATGCCTAATTTAATGGTTAAAACATATAAAAATAAAGATAAATATAAAATGGTAAAGATTAATAATAATACAGATTTAGTATTTGATAATTTCTTTATTTACTTTAAAAAAGGAGCAACTATTTATTTAAATAATGATAGTTTTAATTTAAGAGAAAGTATTATAGGTAAAAAATATGAGTAAAATAAAAGTAATGAATGAACTTTTAGCAAATAAAATTGCTGCGGGTGAGGTTATTGAAAAACTTGCCTCAATTGTTAAAGAACTTACTGAAAACTCTATAGATGCAGGAGCAAGTAAAATAGTTATTGAACTTCTTAATGCTGGTATGGATGATATTATTGTTACTGATGATGGAGAAGGTATGGACAATATTGATGCTAAAGAATGTTTTTTACGCCATGCAACCTCGAAAATATATAAAGAGGATGATTTATATTTTATTGATACTTTAGGCTTTCGTGGTGAAGCTCTTGCCTCAATTGCATCAGTATCTGAAATTGAACTAAAAACTTGCAATGGTAAGGAAAGTACTTACATTCATTTAAAAGGTGGTGTAATTGATAAAGTTGAACCTTGTGAAGAAAGAAAAGGTACAAGTATATCAGTTACTAATGTATTTTATAATACGCCAGCAAGACTTAAATATTTAAAAAGTGAGGCCAGTGAACTTGCAAGTATTACAAACTTTGTAGAAAAGTTAGCGTTATCTGAAAAAAGTATTGCTTTTACACTTACTAATAATGGAAAAGAAATAGTTAAAACAAGTGGTTCAGGCAATATGTTAAAAGTTATACATGAAATTTATGGAGCAAATATTTCTTCGAATATGCTTGAAATAAAAAATAGTAATAATGACTTTACTATTTATGGTTATGCTTGTAAACCTCATATTTTAAAAAGTACAAAAAATCATATGATTACTTTTATAAATAATAGAGTTATTAAAAATTATGATATTAATGAAGCAATAAATGATGCTTATTATACTTATAAACCCGAAGGTAAATTTCCAGTTGTAGTTCTTAATATTGAAACGGATCCAACTGTAGTAGATGTTAATATACATCCAACTAAACAAGATGTTAAAATATCTAAAATCAAAGATTTAAAAGAGCTTATTACAAGTACAATTAAAAAGGCTTTATATGAAAGTTTACTTATTATTAAGCCTCTTGAGGATGAAAAAACGGAAGAGAATAATTATGAACATATGCAGTTAAATAATAAAATAAATGATTACGATATAAAAAATATTTTTGCTAAAAAAGAGGAACAACAAATTGTTTTACCCGAAGAGGAAGTTAAAAAACCAGATCAATATTTTATGGATTTCGAGGAAAAAGAAATTCTTAAAAATGAAGAGTTAAAATCTTTAAAACTTTACCCAGTTGGACTTGCACTTGGTACATATATTATTGCCGAAAATGAAGATGGTATTTATTTACTTGATCAACATGCTGCTTATGAAAGAATTAATTATGAAAGATATATGCAAAAGTTAAAAGAAAAAGAAGTATCAAAAATAGGTATGCTTATTCCAATTACTATTGAGTTTACATCCTCAGAATATAATATAATAAAAAATAAACTTGATATGCTTGCAAGTATTGGTATTGATGCTGAAGAGTTTGGTATAAATACACTTGTTATAAAAACCCACCCATCTTATTTAAAAGAGGGTTATGAAGAAGAAAGCGTACGAAAAATAATTGATATTATTTTAAATACTGATAAAAATTTTGATAGAGTTAAGTTTGAGGAAAAAATAGCAATTACCCTCGCTTGTAAAATGAGTATAAAAGCAAATCATCACATTTCAATGGAGGAAATCACTTATATTTTAGATGAACTTGTTAAATGTGATAATCCCTATAATTGTCCTCATGGAAGACCAACTATTATAAAATTTAGCATATATGATTTAGAAAAAATGTTTAAAAGAGTTATGGATTAACCATAATTTTTTTGTTTAAAAATATTATTTTTTTTCTAGGAAAATATCTTGAATTATAGTATAATGTTTATACATAGTAAAGGGGGTATTTCATTATGGAAAATATTCAAGAAATATATATTAATTTAGATGATTCAGGGAAATTATCAAACAAAGAAATTGTTTGTGTATATGGGGGTATTATTTTTACTTCTAAAAAGCAAAAGGACAAATTTATTACACAATATAAATCAATAATTAATGATATTAAGTGCCATTATTGTAAAGTCTGCAATAAAGTTTGCCCTGAAATTAAAAATACGAATATTAAAAAGTCTGATAAACGAAGAGTTATGAATTATTTAAAAAAATATTCAATTTGTGCTCTTGTGATAAAAAATGAAAATGTATATGATTACATAAAAAATAATAAAGCAGCAAAAGGAAGATTTATTGATTATTCTATAAGAAGATTAATTAAAGAGATTATTAATAAACTGATTATAGAGAAAGTTATAAACCCCAATTTACCTTTAAATGTGATAATAAATATGGATCAACAAACAACTAAAAGCAATGGTTACTATAATTTGAGAGATGGCATTATAGAAGAGTTAAAATATGGAATAGTTAATTATAATTATTCAAATTATATTAATCCTATAGTTTTTTCAGATTTGAATGTTACTTTAACATATCAGGATTCAAAAAGTAGTTACGTTGTTCAGACTGCAGATTTACTTGCTGGTTCAATTAGAAATCTTGCTTTACAAAATCTTGAAAATTTACAGAAAAATATTTCAAGCTTTACTAAATATTGCATAATTATTCCATAAGAAAAAAAACCACCATTGTGGTTTTCTCCCAACTAGAGCGGCGTACATATAGCACGCTTAATTATTGCTAATCGTCATCTAGCTATCGACCTGACAAGATTTCTCTCCGGTAATAAAATAATACTAAATGTTCTTATTAATGTCAATACTTTTTAATGTATTTATATTTTTAACAATTAGTATACTTATATTATATTAATAAATAACAAAAATACTCATAAATTTACTATTTTAATTAAAAACGCAACCATAAAGATTGCTTTTTTAAGCGGCGCTTGGCGCCTACACGGGTTTGGTCCTTTTTATAGACTAAAATAGAAAAACAATATATCTAATGATATTACATTTTTCTATAAGAAAATTCTACCAAAAAAAATTAGTAATGTAAATGAAAAATCAAAGAATCTTATTAAACTTAGTATTTACCTTGTGATAAATATGCAGCTGACAATTATAATTCCACTTTATCACAGTATGGAATACCTTTTGAAACATCCTCCAGTATTCTTAAAACACTTATTCGGACAAATGTTGCGGGAATATATAAAATTGAAGGTGATTTTTCATATGATAATAAATACTATGTTTATGAAGTTACTGGAATTTGCCTAACTCCAGAAACATTAATAGATGTTGAAAAAGAAATAACTCATGCAACATTATTTACTAAAAAATATAATAATTACTTTGCAAATGGTATGCTTTCAGGTAATAGACACAGTAAAGAAATTAATTTGTAATCATAATTATGTAAAAATTATGTCAAGTGCTATTGAAGTGCTGGACATTTTTTTATATTATTAATATGTAGAGAGTAGGTTGTGAAATGGGATTAGAAAAAAAGTATGAATATGAGGGTAATAAATATATATCTATTGGTATAGAAAGTGATGCTATAAAAGAAAACGCTAGTGAAGTTTTAGATAACGTTTTAAATCATTATACAAATAACATTGAAAAACTCATTTATATGGCTAAAATATTTACTAAGAATAGTGCTGAAAGTTCAATAAATATTTCAATTGTAAATGGTGATAATATTGAATATTTAGTATCTTTAAAAAATAATGAACTAGTAAGTTACTATAGTGGTAGATTCAAAAATAATGAAAAAATAAGTGAAATAAGTTTTAATGAAGATGGTGGCTATAACTTTAGAGTATATGATAAAGAAAATGCTTTAAAAATAGTAAAAGGTGAAACAAATGTAATTAGTAATCTTAATAATATGAGAGTTTTACCTATAACAGAATATGAAAAAAGTATTGTAGAAATATATCATATTGTATTCAATGAATATCCAGATTTTTCTAAAAAAGAAGATAGACAAAGATGTAAATATCTTTTATGTAATTTATATGTTTTAGGTATGTTTAATTACTTTGATGTAGACTTTAATTGTTTTAATGGTAAAATAGTTAGTTTTAGTTTAAATAATGAATTTGATAGATTATGTGGTTATGGTAAAATTGATTTTACAAGTATTAAATTTAAGCCTGATTATTTAGAAAAACTAAATTGTTTATCAACTAGCTTAAATTTACCTTTAGAACAGTTAAAAATGCTAGCAATTTCCTCATATAATGGTAAATATGTTCAAGATTATGAAGAAAGTTATAGTAGATAAATTATTATAAATATTATATAATATGCATCGGAGGGATTATGGAAAATTTAAAAGAATATAAAAATAAGTTAATAGGAATTAGAAATTTGATAATAAAATCTTTAGCAAATGCTGAAAGTAAAGAAGAAATTCATAGATATGCGATAAGTCTTCATAATGTTAATGAAAAAATTAAAATGGTTGAGGAAAAAATAGGTAGAAATCCTATGAAAGAAGTTAAAACAAAACATCTTCCTACAAAATATATATTTAATCCTGATGATGTTAAAACAGCAGATCCTTTAATAAGATGGATTAACACTTTAAAAGATGAAATAGAAAATAAAAAATCAAGATAATGTTTCATAATCTGAAGATTTATGATATAATTTTTTAGAAAGGAAATGAAAATGAAATTAGATTTAAGTGCGTTAAATTACAAAGATAGAATAGATATTTCAGGAAAAGTATCATATGATGCAAAGTATCTTGAAAATAGTCCAATTAAAAAACTTGATGATGTTAATTATTCTGGTTTTATTACAAGAAATGATATAGATGAATACTTTATTAATATTCATATTTATGGTACAATGGTGTTACTTGATAGTGTTTCACTAGAAGAGTTAGATTATCCATATGACATTAATATTGATGATGAAATTACAGATTTTATAGAAAAAAATCAAAATGCACTTGATATTAATGAGTTTTTGTGGCAAAATATTGTATTGGAAGTCCCAATTAGATATACCTTGTGTGATGCTGAAAAATTAAAGGGAGATAATTGGTGCGTATTAAGTAGTAATGAAGGTGGTGAATAAATATGGCAGTTCCTTTTAGAAGAACAAGTAAAACAAAAAAGAGAATGAGAAGAACTCATCTTAAAAAAGAAGTTGGAGCATTAACTAAATGTCCAAGTTGTGGAAGTACTTTAAGACCTCATAGAGCATGCACTAAATGTGGTAAATATAATGGTAAAGAAGTACTTAATGTAGAAAAAGAAGAAAATTAATCTGTAAACAAGTGTAAAGTTTGATTAAGTTTATTAAAAAAGTAGATGAAAACATTTACTTTTTTTTATGTTTATAGTATCATAATGGTAGACAGTGGCACACTGTGGAAGAAAGTGGGGAATAAAAATGCTAATTGGACAATTTCATCATAATTTAGATGAAAAAAATCGTTTAGTTATTCCTACTAAGTATAGATTAGAACTTGGAGAGTCTTTTATAATTACAAAAGGACTTGAAAAATGTTTATATGTATACTCAAATAAAGAGTGGGAAAAACTTGTTAGTAAACTAAGTACTCTTCCTTTTAACAAGAAAGATACTCGTGGTTATTTACGCTTTTTCTTTTCAGGAGCCTCTGATATAGGTTTAGACAAGAGTGGTAGAGTAAGTATATGTGAACCTTTAATTAACTATGCTGGTTTAAAAGGTAAATGCGTAGTTATTGGAGTAAATGATCATCTTGAGATTTGGGACGAAGATGCATTTAATTCATATTTAGATAACAATGCTTCATCACTTGCGGATATTGCGGAGAATTTATTTGATGAAAATGATGCATTATAGTGTTTTATTAAAAGAGTCTATTGATGGACTAAATATTAAAGATGGTGGAACATATGTTGATTGTACACTTGGCTATGCCGGACATTCTAAGGTTATCTTAGAAAAAAATAAAAAGGGAAAACTATTTGCCTTCGATGAAGATGAAAATGCTGTTAAGTATTCTAAAGAAGCACTTTCATCAATTGGTGATAACTTTACTATTTTTAAGGAAAACTTTGCAAACTTAAAGGAAACATTAGAAAAAGAAAATATTTTAAAAGTGGATGGTTTCTTATTTGACTTAGGTTTTTCTTCACCTCAGATCGATGATGCAAAAAGGGGGTTTTCTTTTAAATTAAATGCACCACTTGATATGCGTATGGACACGCAAAATAGTCTTACTGCAAAAGATGTTGTAAATACATATTCATTAGAAAAACTTACTGAAATTTTCTTTAAGTTTGCTGAAGAAAAATATTCTAAAGTAATTGCTAGTGCAATATGTAAAGAAAGAAAGAATAAAGAAATTGTTACAACATTTGAACTCGTAGACATTATTCAAAAAGCTGTTGGTGCTTCATATTTTTATAAAAATCATCCAGAAAGAGAAATATTTCAAGCAATTAGAATTGAGGTAAATAATGAGCTTTCAGTAATTGAAAAAGCTTTACCAGATGCAATTGATATGCTAAATAAAGGTGGAAGAATATGTGTAATAACCTTTCATTCTTTGGAAGATAGACTTGTTAAACAAATATTTAAAAAATATAGTGAAGTGGATGATATTTTAAAAGGAATGATAGATATACCTGATGAATATAAACCTAAAATAAAAATAATTAATAAAAAACCAATTTTGCCTACAGATGAAGAGATTAATGAAAATTCTCGTAGTCATAGCGCAAAACTTAGAATTGTAGAAAGGATATAAGATGAGAAAGAAAAATCAAAAAAGAGTTAGACTTTTAAAGGGCGAAAAATTTATGTATTTCATAATTATTCTTTTATTGTGTCTTATTCCAATGCTTAATGTTTATACATCTAGTTTAGTTACTAAAACAAATATTGATGTAGAAAAGCTTAAAAAAGAGATTTCTTCTCAAGAAGAGGAAAATGAAAGTCTTTCTATGCAAATAGATGAGCTTGCTTCAATAGATAATATATTTAATGTTGCTAAAGAATATGGACTTTCATATAATAACTCTAGTATACTTCAAGTAAAATAATATGAAAAAAAGAGTAACTGTAAAACCTAATAAATTTATTTTACCAATAGTTTCTCTTTTACTATGCCTTGCAATAGCAAGGCTTTTATACGTTTCTTTATCGGGAAATGTAGATGGAATGAATCTAAAAAAGTTTGCGGCCTCTAGAAATACAGTTACAAAAACCCTTTATGCAAAAAGAGGTACAATTTATGATGCCGCTGGTGATGCTCTTGCAATAAGTGTAAACTCTTATACTTTAATTGCTTATTTAGAGCCTTCAAGGACCGTGGATGAAAATAATCCTCAGCATGTAGTTGATAAAGAGGGTACTGCTGCATCACTTGCTCCAATACTTGAAATGGATGAAGCAGAAATACTTAAATATTTAAATAAAAAAGCTTACCAAGTTGAATTTGGTAAAAAAGGAAGAAATTTAACAGAAATTGTTAAACAAAAGATAGTTGATTTAGAACTTCCAGGAATAGATTTTATTGAAAGTACTCAAAGATATTATAAAATGGGTAGCTTTGCCTCTTATTTAGTAGGTTATGCTAAAACTCACGATGATGGTTCTATACAAGGCGAACTTGGCATTGAAAGTTATTATAATGACTTATTAAGTGGTAAAAATGGCTCTATTACTTATCAAAGAGATGCCAAAGGCTATATGCTTCCTAATAAACCATATTATGAAACTAAAGCTCAGTCTGGTAGTGATATTTATTTAACAATTGATAGTAACATTGAACTTATTACGGAAAATGCTATCAATGATTTAAAAGAAAAAACTAATTTTGAATTTGCTATTTTTACGATAATGGATGCTCATACTGGTGCAATAGTGGCTTCAAGTACATATCCTACATTTAATCCTAATGATTTAAATACACTAACAAATTATTTAAATCCTCTTGTTTCATATGCTTATGAACCAGGTTCTACGATGAAAATATTTTCTTGGGCATCAGCAATGGAAGAGGGTATTTATAACGGACAAGATACTTATAAATCAGGTTCAATTGAAGTAGCCGATGTTGTAATATCTGATTATAATAAAGTTGGTTGGGGTGAAATAACCTTTGATACAGGATTTATGTATTCATCGAATGTAGCGGCCTCCATCCTTGCTAAAAATTTAGGTAGAGAAAAACTACTTAATTATTATAATAAATTTGGTTTTGGTCAAAAAACTGGTATTACTTTATCTGGTGAACTTGCGGGAACTACTAAATTTAAATATGAAAGTGAAGTTGCTACAGCATCATTTGGTCAAGGTGGTATTATCATTACGCCAATTCAAATGCTTCAGGCACTTACTATGCTTACAAATGATGGAGTAATGCTTAAACCTTATGTTATAAATAAAATTGTTGATTATGATGGTAAAACTACATATGAAAGTAAAGTAGAATCTTTAGGTCAAAAAATGAAAAGTGAAACAGCACAGAAATTAAGAAGTTTAATGTATAGTGCAAACTATGATGGACTTATGAAAGTATGGCAACCTAAAACTGTTACAATGTCAATGAAAACCGGTACAGCACAAATACCTGATCCAAATGGAAAGGGTTATCTAAAAGGTGAATATGATCAAATTTATTCAGTAGCAGGATTTTTCCCAAGTGATAAACCTAAATATATAGTTTATGCAGCGGTTAAAAAAATCGAAGCAACTCAGGGTACATTCGCAAGAGCAGTTACTAAAGCAGTTGATGAAATAGCAAGTTATGCAAATATTACTCAAAATGCTTATGAATCTGATGGTAAAATAATAAAACTTGAAAACTATATTTCTAAAGAAACAAACTCTGTAAGGGAAAATCTTACAAATAAAGGTATTAATGTAATTACTTTAGGAACAGGTAAATATATTATAAATCAATATCCTTTAAAGGGTATTAGTGTTGTTAAGGGTGATAAAGTTTTCTTACTTACTAATAAAGAGGACTTTGTAATGCCTAATTTAACTGGTTATTCAATTACTGAAGTAAAAACTTTATGTACACTTTTAGGAATAAATCTTACTTATGAAGGCTATGGCTATGTAAATAATCAATCAATTGCAGAAAATACTCCAGTTACCAAAGATTTATCTTTACATGTAACTTTATCTCATAAATAATTAGCATCATTTTATAATGGTGCTTTTTTATATGGATAAAACCTTTGATAAATAAACTTATAATATACGAATTTTCAGTGTAATTGTCGATAAAATATGGATATAAATTTATTTTTAATAGGAAATAAGTAATAATTAATAAAAAGTAATAAATTTTATCAATTTGACAAAACTAATGATAAATGTTATAATTTCATTAGTTATGTCAAGGAGGCTTAATATGGAAAGAATGGCAATAGAGGAATTTAAAAGTCAAAGTAATATAGAAATTATTGAGTCTATTATGAAAATTAATAATGGCTATGTTACTTCAAAAGAACTATCAGATCTTGGAATTCACAGAATGTATCTTAATATTATGAAAAGTAAAGGAATGATAGAAAAAGTAGGTAATGGTATTTATATTGACTCAAGTAAAATTGAAGATACTTATTTTGTTTTTAGTTTAGAACTACCAAATGTAGTTTTTTCACATATGACTGCTCTTTATTTTTATGGACTTTCTATTAAAGCTCCGAATGGTAAATATGATATAACTGTACCGAATAATTATTTTAATTATAAAATTAAAAATCATAATGTTTTTTATGTTGACAAAAATATTTATGAACTAGGACTTACTGAAATAGAAACGCCTATGGGTAATAAGGTAAAAGTTTATGATATTGAAAGATGTATTTGCGATATTATTAGATCTAAAAAAAGGATGGATTCACAACATATTAAATATAGTATAAGACAGTATCTTAAAAGAAAAGATAAAGATTTAGTTAAACTATCAAAATATGCTGAAAAACTTGGAATTAAAAAAGAAGTAATGCAATATATGGAGGTTTTTTATGAGTAGTCAACAGTTGAAAGATAAGATTAGAAATATTTCAAAAGAAAGATGGAAAAGTTACCAAAGAAAATACGATTATGCAAACAATATTAATTTCAATGATATACTCGTTTGTCTGGAAAAAATTATTAGTAAATTATACTCTTTATTATAAAAATTTGATTTTTTATTGACAAGTGTAGTAAATACACATATAATGTAATTATACGGAGGATGTAGTGGAGTTAAAAAATAGTTTATATAAAAATATAGGTATTCATGTTATAACAACTTTATTTACTGTAGAAAAAGGTAATGTTAAAGTACTTCTTATAAAAAGATGCAATAATCCTTTTAATGGCTATTGGGCACTTCCCAGTGGAGCACTTTATAATAATGAACTTTTAGTTGACGGTGCAAAAAGAGAACTCAAAGAAAAAACAGGCCTTGAAAATATTGAATTTGAGATGTGTGGTGTATTTGATAAACTAGATCGAAGTAATTTACAAAGAATGATAGGTATTTCTTTTATTGGGGTAATTGATTCTAAAAAAGTATCTCTTTTAAAAAATACTTTAAAAACATCAAATGCTGAATATTTTTCAATAAATAATATACCGCAGCTTGCTTATGACCATAATGAAATAATCAGTTATTCATTAAATGTTTTAAAAGATAAAATTACAAAAACAAATATATTAAAAAATTTATTTCCAGATGTATTTACACTTCCAGAACTTCAGAAAGTATATGAAATAGTACTCGAGGAAAAATTTGATAGACGCAATTTTAGGAAAAAACTTATTAATGAGAAAGTAATTATTGATACAAATAAATACGAGGTTTTCGAGGGTAAAAAGCCTGCAAAACTATATAAATTTAATAAGAATGTTAAAAAAGAAAATGCAATATAATGCACTTTTTTAATAAATATAAATGTGTAAAAAATACACAAAGAAAGGAAATTATGAAAAAAGATATATATATTGATTATGATGGAGTGATAAGAGGAACAATGAGTATTTCTTATGAAATGATGCAAAGACAAAATATTGATTTAAATGATAGAAAAAAAGTAATTGAATTTTATGAAAAACTTGATTGGAATTATTTGATAAGCATCTCTTTAGAACTTAATCGAGCATATTATTATATAAATAAGATTATAAGTGAAAATAAATATAATGTAAGTATTTTAACAAAAATAAATTCACTTAATGAAATGAGTGCTAAAATATTTGATATAAGAAAAAATAGTGATGTTAAAACTATATGCGTTCCAAATACTATAGATAAAACTGATGTTGTAAATCCAAATGGAAATATTTTAATAGATGACTTTTCAGGTAATTTACTAAATTGGAAAGAAAAAGGTGGTATAAGTGTAAAATTTACTGACAAAGAGGATGAAAGATTTGTGTGTACTTCATCACTTGATATTTGTTTGCAAGATAATTTAGAAAGAAAGCTAATTAGAAAGGAATGTTAATGAATAAAATTAATATATGTGAAAATTTTAAAAATGAAAATTTACCTTTAATATTTAATATTAATTATGAGGGTTTTAGTAAGTATAACAAAAATGAAACTTATATCAAGATTTATAATAAGTTTTTTAATTCCATAAGTGAAAATGAAAGCCTTTATGAAATTATAAAATGTATTGTTACTTCAGTTTCCTTGAATGAAGAAAGTAATTTAAATTTTAATATTTTTAATAATAATGAAAAAGTATTTGAACTTTTTTATGATGGTAAAAAGACTTTATGTCCTTTTATGAAAGCTAAAAAAGGAAATGATATAAAAGCCTTATGTGGTGGAAATACAGTATTTACTTATGATATTGATAATTTTTTTAGAGTAAATAATGAGCCTTTTAATCTATCACATTTACTAGAGTATGGAAATATAGCAAGTGATTTTTTAGGCGTTCAAGTTATAAATCCAATTGAGCTTGATTTTGACATTCAAAGATATTTAAAGTTTATAATTGATTTAACGGGTGCTTACCCCGATTTTGAGGATGAGACCTTTAATACTAATTCAATAATGCTTTATTTAATGCAGTATTATCGCAAGTTAAAATATTCTGATGAAATAGAGTATTTATTTACAATGGTTAATAAGTATCTATATTTATATGGCTATATAGATGTAAGCGATATACCTAGATGTTATGAGTTTAAGGAGTATGATCTTGCAAAAAGACTTTTGAAAAAGTAGGGACTATCTTTTTTCTAAAATAATGTTATAATAATATTACTTTTCTGGGGGCTTTATGAATAGTGATTTAAAAATTATAAAGAAAAAATATGGTGAAAATTTTAGTAAATTATGTAGAGAATTATTTCCAAGTATTTTAAAAAATGAAGGTGAGTTAGTTTCAATTATTACATCTTTATTCAAAGAAAATCATTTTCTTTATGATGATTTAATTATATATAACATGGTTAATAGTTTTCAAAAACTTATAATGAATGAATATGGTAAAAAAATAAATAATGTTATTGATACAGATAAAAATCCTTATGAACTTTTTAAAGAAAAAGGATATACTTTAAAAGAGTGTCATACTAATGAAGAAATACTATCATATAAAAAGTATTATATAAAAGAAGAAGAGCTTTGTACATTTAAAAGTGATAGACTTAGAACTAATAGAGTATTTTTTGCAGTTAAAGATAATGCTTTAGATATTAAAAGAAAAAGTAATCCCCAAAGAGAGGACGAATATGGTACAAGTGTACTTTCACTTCAGTTTACATTAGATACTAACTATTTATCAATTAAAAATAGATATAACCATACAGTTAATAATCCAGATGCAACATATCAAAATAACCTAGAAAATATTGCAAAAGGTTTAACATATTCTTTTGAAAAATATTTAGGTATTAAACAGAGCAATATTAATATAGATTTTGAAATGCCTAATTATGTTAGAACAGTTGATGGTAAGTATTATAGATATAATGTTGAATGTAATAATATTTATTATTGTCCTGATAACATTGTAATACATAATTTTAAAGAAGTTTCTTTTCCTAAAGAAAAATATATTTTATTTGATGGACTTGTTTTAGATTTAACTAAAAAGACATTTAAATGTTATGATAATTGTAGATATGATTCCTCTGAAGATTTTATTAAATATATTAAAAAAATAGCCATTGAAAATAATAGTGATAGTAAAAGTATATATATTATTTGTGAAGATAATATTAAAATATATTTAGAATTAAATAAATTTAATGAACTTATAAGTGTCATTTTAGAGGGAGTAGAAAGATTAAACGATGATGTTTTTGCAAATAGTTTTCATATTAAAAGATTTTCTTCGAAAGATACTAAAGTAGTTGAGGATAGAGTTTTAAAAGATGCTTTTGAACTAGAATATATTTATTTACCTAAATGTGAAATTATTGGTAATAGTTTTGCCTTAAGAGCGGAAAATTTAAAAACTATTAACTTACCAAGTGTTAAAAAAGTCGATTATAGTTTTATAGCTTATGCAAAAAATGTTCAAAGTATTTATATGCCTAATTTACAGGTCGTTGGTAATAGTTTTCTATATTATAATGAAAAATTAAAGTCAATATTCTTACCAAGTTTAGAAAAAACTGGTTACTCATTTATGTATGAAAATAATTCTTTAGAAAAATGTGATTTACCAAAACTTGTTAAAGCAGGTAGTTCATTTATGAAAAAAAATACTTGTTTAAAAGAGTTTAATGCTCCCTCTTTAAAAGTTATCGAAAGCTCTTTTTTATCAAATAATCTAGCACTTGAACATTTATATTTACCTAATATCGAAGAAATCGAAGAAAACTTTTTAGTAAGTAATAAAAAAATTAGAAATTTATATATTCCTACAGTTAAATTTATTGGAAATGGATTTTTATATAGCAATAGAGATATAATAAATAATCTTTATTTACCAAATTTATTATCTTTTGAGGGAAATGATCTTTCTTTACAAAGGTAGGTTGAATAATTTAGTTTAATAGTCTATAATACTAAGCAAGAAAAGGGGAAAGGTATGTATTATATTGATTTAAATGATAAACAAAAAAGTTATATATATAGTAAATGTATTGTGAAACATATAAAAGATGTTGGACCAAGAAGTATAATGTATAAAAGATTAAATAGTAATGCTTTTTTTATAAATACTTTTGTTACAAATTTTAATGAAAAATTTTTATATGAACCATATGTAGAAAATAGTGAAAGTTATTATTCATGGGAATATGATATTATATATGTTCCTTTTAAGTATGCAGATATGGTTAATAAACTTTTAAATATTACAAATGAAGATATTATTCGAAAAAGATTTTAGCTAAAATACTTGCAAATGATAAATAAATTGTATATAATAGGCTTATAAGTTTTTACTTTGTTTGAACTTGTTTTCCAAGATTCTTACTCAGTTTAAACCGATTATAATAAAGGAGGAAAAGAAAATGCTTAAGAAAGAAGAGAAAGCTTCTATTATAAAGGAGTTTGCTAAGAATGAAAAAGACTGCGGTTCTGCTGAAGTTCAAATAGCTATTTTAACTAAAGAAATTAATACATTAACTGAACATTTAAAAGAACATAAACACGATTTCCATTCTAAAAGAGGACTTTTAATTAAAGTTGGTAGAAGAAAAAAATTACTTGAATACTTAAAGAATAATGATGTTAAATCGTATCGTGAAGTAATTAAAAAATTAAATTTAAGAAAATAGGCACTAAATTTTTTAGTGTTCTTTTTTTTAGTAGAAAGGTGGTAAAAAATGAAAAAAGAATTTAAATTAAATTTTTTGGGAAGAGATTTAATTGTTGAAACTGGTCAACTTGCTAAACAAACTAATGGTTCAGTACTTGTTAGATATGGCGATACTGTTGTACTTTCTGTATGTGTAATGGGTAAAATTCCAGTTACTCAAGATTTCTTTCCACTTCAAGTATTATATCAGGAAAAACTATATTCAGTAGGTAAGATTCCTGGTGGATTTATTAAAAGAGAGGGTAGACCTACTGATTCAGCAACACTTGCAGCAAGATTAATTGATAGACCAATTAGACCTATGTTTGATGAAAACTTACGTAATGAAATTCAAGTTATCAATACAGTACTTTCTGTAGATCAAGATAATAGTCCAGAAATGGCTGCAATGTTTGGTTCATCACTATGCCTTGGAATATCAGATATTCCATTTGATGGCCCAATTGCCGGTGTTATGGTAGGTATGGATGAAAAAGGTAAGTTTATTATTAATCCAACTACTGATGAAGCGGAAAAAAGTAAACTTGCATTAACTGTTGCAGGAACACATGATGCAATATGTATGGTTGAAGCAGGCTGTAAAGAACTTCCTGAAAAAACTATGCTTGAGGCTTTAATGTTTGCTCATGAAAATATTAAAACTTTATGTGAATTTCAAAATGAAATTATTAGTGAAATAGGTAAAGAAAAAGTTGTACTTGAACCTGCAAGTATTGATGCTGAAGTTGAAAAAGCTGTTAGAGAGTATGCAACTGATGATATGCTATCAGCAATACAAATTAAAGAAAAACTTGAAAAATATGCTAAGATTGATGAAGTTAAAGCAAATACTATTGCTCATTTCGAAGAAGTTTATGCTGAAGATGAAGATTTTGCTAGCAAAATGAAAGATGTAGCTAAAGTAGTTGGTTTAATCGAAGGAAATGAAGTAAGAAGATTAATTATTGAAAAACATATTAGACCAGATGGTAGAAAGATGGATGAAATTAGACCTCTTGAAGCTGAAATTGACCTTCTTCCTCGTACACATGGTTCAGGACTATTCCAAAGAGGAGAAACTCAAGTTCTTGCAACTACTACTCTTGGACCACTTTCAGATCATCAAATTCTTGATGGACTTGGTATTGAAGATACAAAAAGATTTATGCTTCATTATAATTTCCCTAACTTCTGTGTTGGTGAAATAGGAAGATACGGTTCTCCAGGAAGAAGAGAAATAGGACATGGTGCTTTAGGAGAAAGAGCGCTTGCTCAAGTTATTCCTTCTGAAGAAGAATTTCCATATACTGTTAGAGTTGTTTCTGAAGTTCTTGAAAGTAATGGTTCATCATCACAAGCTACAATATGTGCCGGATGTTTATCATTAATGGCAGCAGGAGTTCCAATTAAAGCTCCAGTAGCGGGTATTGCAATGGGACTAATATCTAATGGTAAAAAATATACAATACTTACTGATATTCAAGGCCTTGAGGATCATATGGGAGATATGGACTTTAAAGTAGCAGGTACAAAAGAAGGTATTACTGCTCTTCAAATGGATATTAAGATTAAAGGCGTTACTAAAGCAATCTTAAAAGAGGCCCTTGAGGAAGCTAAAAAAGCCAGAATGAAAATTCTTGATGTTATGGCAACTGCTATTGAAAGCCCAAGAAAAGAACTATCTAAATATGCTCCTAAAGTTGAAAGCTTTATGATTAACCCTGATAAGATTAAAGATGTAATTGGTAAGGGCGGAGAAATGATTACTAAAATTATTCTTGAATCATCAAATGTAAAAAGTGTTAATGACAAAGATGCTGTAAAAGTGGATATTGATGATGATGGAAAAGTAATTATTTATCATATGGATAAAGAAGTTATTGAAAAAACTAAAAAGATGATCGAAGATATTACTAAAGAAGTTGAAACTGGTAAAATCTATAATGCTAAAGTAGTTAAAGTCGAAGATTTTGGTGCTTTTGTAGAACTATGGCCAGGTTGTGAAGGATTAGTACATGTTTCTCAACTTGATACAAAAAGAGTTGAAAAACCATCTGATGTAGTTTCAGTAGGAGATGAAATAATTGTTAAATCACTTGGATATGATAACAAAGGAAGATTAAATCTATCAAGAAAAGAAGCTCTTCCTAAATCAGAAAGTACTTCTGAAGAAAAACCTAAAAAAGAAACTAAAAAAGGTTTATTTAGTAAAAATAAAAAATAATTAAGTCTAGGGAAACCTAGATTTTTTTATTAAATAATAGTGGTTTATCGACCAATTTTGATACTCTATACCCTAAAAGTGGTCGATAACTTGACTTTTTTTAGTAAAAATTTGAGTTTTTAATGAAAATATGGTACAATTTTTTGTAATTAAGGGGGGAACTATGAAAGAAGTATATGATAAAATATATGGACTTTATAATGAAATATTAAAAATACCTATGGATAGTCCAAAGTATTTTGAACTTTATAAAGAATATATTAAACTACTTATATTAATTAGCTTAAATAATCCTAGTTTTAATGATGATGTAAAAAAATATATAAATGGTAACTGTTATTCATATGCTTTTGATATTTTTAATCCCGAAGGAATATCTAATGTAATTTTACAGTTAGGTTTAAATGTTGGTTATTTAAGTAGAAATTTAGTTTATAATGGAACAAAAGAAAAATATTTATATGGCCTTGCAAAAGATTTCGAAGAACTTAATATTGATTCTTATGAAATAAGTTCTGATTTACCTAATGAACATGGTGGTTATAAAATAGCATTCTATTTATCATTTAATGATTTTCATTTTTTAAGACAAAATAGTGATGGTTCTTGGTCTCATAAAGTAGGCTATTTAAATAGAATTGATAAATTTGATACTTTACCTAATATTGTTAATGGAAACTATGAACTTATTAAGGTTCTTGAAATAGTTAAACCAAAAGTAAGATAAAACAAAAGATTTTTTAATAAATTGTCTTTTGTTTTTTTTAATTAAATGATATACTTTATTTAGTAAGGATGAAGTAAATGAGAGCAAGATTTAAAAGTGCACTTGGATTTATAATGATGCTTTTAATAATAGCAATTGTATTATTTGCATTTTATTTTGTTTATAAAAAAATGCGTTCAAGTGATGGAGATATAAAAATAACTGGAGATTTATCAATTAATTTTCATAATGGTAAAAAGATTAATATTGATAAAGAATTTAAAACTAAAATTACTGTAATTAATAATGGAAATGAAGATATATATTATTATATTGAATTTATTAATCCTAAAAATGCTAGTGGTGTTACTTATACATTAACAGATAATGCTCTTATTAATGTAAGTGATGAATTACCTAAACATAATGAGATAATATCAAGTTATATATTAATTAAAAAAGGTGAAATACACGATTATGAATTGACATTTAAAAATACTTTGGATAATGTAGCTAGTGTTGAACTTGATTGTGAACAAGAGGCTCTTAATAATAATACTTTTGCAGAAACTATACTTAAAAATAATGAAATTAAAAGTGAAAGTAAGACTATAGTTGGTAAAGATATTGCCACAGAAAATGAAGGATTAATTAAAACTGTAGATGATTATGGAATAGCTTATTATTTTAGGGGTAATGTACAAAATAATAATGTTAGTATAAATAATTTAAATTTTAAAATTGTTAGAATAAATGGTGATGGTAGTGTAAGACTTGCTTTAGCAAATGATACGGGAGAACTAAAAAAATATGTTGATTCAAATGAAAAGTATAGTTATAAAGACTCAGTTATTAGGGCATATTTAGATTCTTGGATTACAATTAATTTAGGTGATTATACATCATTTCTAGCAACTCAAAAATATTGTAATGATGTTTTATTAAATGATAATACTTTTTATGCATATACAAGAGTAGTCGAAGATTATATTCCATCATTTATATGTTTAAGCGATAAAGTAACAAGTAAAGTGGCACTATTAACTGTTGATGAAGTTCTTTTTGCAGGAGCCTCTCCAAATGAAGAGAATACTTCTTATTACTTATATAATGAAAGTATAGAAACAGATTCATTTTTAATGAGTAGTTCTAAACTTGTAAATGGTATTTATTATCCATTTGCACTTTCAAAAAATGGTAAGGTTTTATCTGATGTATCTGGTTCTTTTTTAAGAAGTGTTAGACCAGTTATTACAATTATTAAAACAGCACTAGTCGAGGGTGATGGTACAAGTTCTAATCCATATAAGTTAATTAGTAATTAAAAAATATAAGTAAAACTACTTGCATAAATATATAAATAAATGATATATTATAAACAGGTGAACGTATAAAATGTTAACGTCGCCAATTATGTAAATTGGAAACGTCTATTCAGCAAAAATTGCTAAAAGAATCTTTTTTACAAGATCAAATAGCCAAATTAATGCTTGAACGATGTTTTCTTTTATTTTCACGTTGTAATAACAAAGAAGTAAAAGTATAATTAGAAATAATACTCTAATGAGTTTCTTTCTACTCATAAGCAGACCTCCTTTCAGAATTTTTGATTATTTCAAACCCTCCGAAAATTGGTGGCAACGTCGTCTTTTACACGTTTGGGTAGTTATAACATATATAACGTTATTGCTACAACTTTGGGCATTAGATGTATTAGATAGTGTTTGCTTATAAGGTAGTAAATTAAATATAACTTTACACTCTTTACATCTATAAATTAAAAATATTAAAAAAATACTTTAAATTTTAATTAAATATTGCTACAATATTTTTATGAAAGAAGTGATTTTATGTTAAATGATATTATTACATTTTTAAAAAGTTTAGCATTTATAGATTATGTATTTTTCTTTACTGTGGTATTTTTAATTATACTTGTGGTATCTTTAATATATTTTATAAAGATAAACAGTAATGAAACTGATGAATTAACTGATAATTTAGTTTTAAATGAGATTGAAAATGTCAATAAAAATAAAGATGTAAAAGATCCGGAACTAAATGAAATAGCAACTGCCTTAAAAAATATTAAACCAATAGATTTTACACCATATGAAAAAGAAGAGGAAGAAAAAGCTATAATAAGTTATGATGAACTTTTATCAAATACTGGACAATATGAACTAAATTATTTAAACGAAGAAAAAAATGGTGATGTTCTTGTTAAAACTGTAGATTTAAATAATTTAATCAATGTAAAGAAAAGTGAACCAATAAAAATGGAAGTTCATTTAATGAGTCTAAGAAAGGAAGAAGAGTTTTTAAAAACTTTGAAAGAACTTTCAAAATCATTAAATTAAGGGGGATATATGAAATTTAATATAATTACACTTGGATGTAAAGTAAATAGTTATGAAAGTAATTTTATGAAGGAAGCCTTAGTTAAAAACGGGTTTTCTTTTTGCAATTTAAATGAAAAATGCGATATTTTAATTTTAAATACCTGTACAGTTACTGATACCTCAGATAAAAAGAGTTTAAAAGAGGTTCGTAGACTTAAAAGAGAAAATCCTAATGCAATACTTGTGGTATGTGGATGTTCTGTCCAAAATGATAAAACTAAGTATGATGATCTAGGTATAAATATTTTAATGGGTAATATTAATAAGAGTAATATAGTAAGTATTATTGAAAAGTATCTTGATGATAAAACCCCAGTAGAGTATGTAGCTAAAACTCGTGATTTACCTTTTGAAAATATGGAAGTTGATATATCAGATCACACAAGAGCATACATTAAAATCGAAGATGGTTGCGACAACTTTTGTTCATACTGCATTATACCTTTTGTAAGGGGCAAAAAAAGAAGTAAAGATTTTTCTTTAGTTTTAAGGGAAGTACAGCATCTTGCAAATAATGGTTATAAAGAAATCGTTTTAACAGGTATTGATACCGGAGGCTATGAGTCAAATGGTAAAGATTTAACTGATTTAATACATGAAATGAGCAAAATAAATGGTATAGAAAGGATTAGACAATCAAGTATTGAAATAACTCAAATAAATGAAAAGTTTATTAATGAACTTAAAAATAATAAAAAAATATGTGATCATATTCATATTCCACTTCAGTCAGGAAGCGATAGTATCTTAAAATTAATGAATAGAAAATATGATTTAAAATATTTTTTTGATAAAATAGATATGATAAGAAGTGTAAGACCAGATATTTCTATTACCACTGATGTAATTGTAGGTTTCCCTGGTGAAACTGAAGAAATGTTTTTAGAAACTATGGATACTTGTAAAAAAATAAATTTTTCTAAAATTCATGCATTTCCTTATTCTGAAAGAAAAGGAACAAAAGCAAGTATGATGGATGGAAAAGTACCTGAAAGTGTTAAACACGAAAGAGTTAAAAAATTACTTGAATTATCTGATAGTTTAGAAAAATCCTATTATGATAAATTTAAAGGTAAAAAACTTGATGTTTTAATCGAAGAGGTATCAGAATCTGGTTCAAAAGGACATACATCAAATTATTTAATGGTTCACACAAATAAAAAATTACAAAAAGGAGAAATATATAATTTAATAGTTTAATGGAAAAGTATATAATAGGTAAATTTAAAAAGATTATTTATGAAAATAAAGAAAGTAACTTTGTTGTTACTCTTTTTAAAGTTGAGGATACTGATGATACTTTTATTAAAGAAAATATGGCTAGTTTAATCCATGTAACAGGCATTTTACCTAATATTAGACTTAATGTTAAATATAAAGTATATGGTAATACTTTAAATCATCCTAAATATTCTTGGCAATTTTCTGGTTATAGATTAAGTGCTGTTATGCCTACGACTGAAGAAGAAATAATTAAATTTTTAGAAAGCCCTTTTGTCGAAGGCTGCTCTAAAGTATTTGCCAAAAGAATTGTGGATACTTATGGCGTAAATTCAATTAAAATTATTAAGGAAGATATAAATAATTTATTTAATATTAAAGGAATGACTACTTTAAAAGCATCAAAAATATATGGAAGTTTAATTAAATATGAAAAAGATGATGAAATAATTAAAAAACTTACTTCTTATGGTTTTTCTTATGAACAAGCAGCCAAAGCAATTAATAAACATTATATAGATATTACTCCGATTATCGAAGGTAATTTATATTTAATGAAAGATATATTTGATTTTAAATTTTTAGATGATTTATATAAAAGAAATATTTCTAAAGATGATAATTTAAGATGTAAAGAATGTCTTTTAAATACTTTTGTTGATATATCTTTTACCGAAGGATGTACATATTCCTATAAAGAGGATATATATAAATATTTAAGATCTATTTATGAAATAAATCTTGATAGTGAGGATTTTGATAATATATTATCTTCTTTAGTACAAGAGAAAAGTATTATAAAAGATGGAAGTAGATATTATTTAAAAAAATATTATGATGAAGAAAAAGATATTGCAAGATACTTATATTTAATAGATAAGCAAAAAAAGAAAGAATATCCATCGCTTTTAGATAAAATAAAAGATATTGAAAAAGATACTGGTAAAGAATATTCACCTGAACAAATAAAGGCTATTGAAAATAGTTTAAAAGAAAATATATCTATTATTTCTGGTGGACCTGGTACTGGTAAAACTACTATAATTAATGCTATTGTAAAACTTTTTATTAAAGAAAATAAATATAATAAAGAGGAAGTTGCTAGTAACATAATATTACTTGCTCCAACAGGTAAAGCCGCTAAAAAGTTAAGTTTATCTACAGGTCTTGGTGCTCAAACAATACATAGACTTTTAAGATGGCATAAAGAGGAAGATTCTTTTGAATTTAATGAACATAATAAACTTTTTCATAAACTTGTTATAGTGGATGAATGCTCTATGATTGATGTATCCCTTATGAAAGCTCTTCTTTGTGCTTATAATTCAAACATTAAACTTGTTTTAGTCGGAGATATTTATCAGCTTCCTTCAGTAGGTCCTGGTCTTGTACTTCATGATTTAATAGAAAGTGATTTATTTTCCTTTAATATGCTTTCAACTATTTATAGACAAAGTGATAATTCTTATATACCTTTTTTAGCAAAGGATATTAAAGCTCAAAATCTCGAAGATGATTTTACTTCCAAAAGAGATGATTATTCATTTATAATTACAAGCGAGGATAAAATACTTGAAACAGTTATTAAATGTGTAAATTATGGTTTAACAAAGGGTATTGATGAAACTAAAATGCAAGTTTTAGCTCCAATGTATAAAGGTATAAATGGAATAGATAATTTAAATAAATATTTAGAAAAAGTTTATAATAAAGAAAAAAATTTATTCGAAGTTAAATATGGAGATAAAATTTATAGAGTAGGAGACAAAGTACTACAACTTGTAAATGATTCAGACAATAATGTATTTAATGGTGATATTGGTAAAATAACTAATATTTATACAGGTAGTGATGATAAATTAAAAATATCTATAGACTTTGATGGAAATCTTGTATTTTATGAAAAAAAAGATTTAAAAAATATTACTCTTGCTTATGCAATTACAATACATAAAAGTCAAGGTAGTGAGTTTGAACATGTTATTATGCCACTTAGTAAAGATTACTCTATAATGCTTTATAATAAACTTATTTATACTGGTGTATCACGTGCTAAAAAAAGCCTTACTATAATTGGTGATCCTTCTTCATTTATAAGGGCTGTTTCAAATAATTATTCTAAAGAAAGAAGAACTTCTTTAAAAGAATTTTTACAAAGTAATTATGATATATAAAAAGTGGCTGAAGAAAAATTAATACTTTAATTTTTCAACAGCCCCTTTTTCTATTAATTGAATGTATAAATAATAAAATAACTTCCATACTATTGATAGAGGTGTTAAATGAAAAAAGTTGGATATATGATGCTAGGTATGGCATTATCTGGAATGGGTATTGGTGCATATATGTATTTAGGTAATAACAAAAGTAAAAAATCTAAAATGAAAAATATGTATACATTATCAAGTAATAATTAGAGTGCTTAAGCATTCTTTTTTTTATATTGCATAAAATATATCAGGTGATTATTTTGGATAATAAATTTTGGGGAAAAGTAAAAAATAAAACTAATGTAGATAAGGATACTATAATTGAACTTGCTAAAAAACTATCAAATGGAAATATGAAAGATGAAAAAACTTTAAATGAAGTAATTGATACTTTATCGGGAATAACTGGAAAACCGGTAAGTGATGAAAAAAGAAAAAAAATAATTGATAAAATAGTTAGTGATAAAGTTCCTAAAAATGTAGACAAAATGTTTTAAAAATATT